>JABLTS010084607.1_pt1 | contig 47726 bp, 46 predicted proteins | sample 7160081 | NCBI WGS metagenome assembly JABLTS01 (sample SAMN14651231, study PRJNA627086) | human gut metagenome | isolation source: feces | host: Homo sapiens | reverse complement strand
AGACTGCTTTTGTGACTTTGGGAGAAAATTAGTAAATCTTAGTCTGGCTGTTCATGTATAGTGTTTTGCTGCCATGGACGGCAGCAAAAGTCTTAAGCCCCATGGATGGGGTATTTAAGACGTACACGTCACTCCATCGTAACCGAACTCAGGCAGACTTAGATTTTCTTATTTTCGTACAACGGAACAAAACAGACTCGGCTTTGTGCAAGTTGCCAATCAAAAAACTGGAAACCGCCTTTTGACACCCTAATCTAAAAAGGAATGTATATTCCAGAAGGATGTGATAGAATGTTCCTACTGACGAAGGATGCGGGCAACAAAGACCCACATTATATGTTACTTTTAGATGATCTGCGAAAGACAAAAAAGGAACTCGATATTGCTTACGCAAATTTTGAACATGCTGTGGACCCGGATTTGATCGACAGTTCTATCTATGAGTTGAACGCTGTCCAGCTTCGTTACAAATTCCTTTTAGGCTGTGTAAAACAATTTGAAAATGCATAAACAGAGGATTCTATGCCAAGAATCCTCTGCTCTCATTTCCAATTTCATAGTTTTCCGTTAAATTATTCTTCTGATAGGTCATTCCTGCTATGACTTTCTCGCTGTTTTCCATCAACGGACGGGAATAATCCTCTTTTGAGACTTCTTCAAATGCTCCATAGAGATTTTTTAAGATCTTCTCTGCATTCTCTACCCTGCTGATATCGTTTTTCACCAGTGCCATTGCCAGTTCATCACGGCAAAAACGGTAAACCGGGTATAATTCTTTTGCGATCTCATATTCAAAATTCAAAGTTTCCATCAACCGGTTTACACACTCGGAGGCTTTCTGTACCTCTTTTTTGAAAACCTCATGCTCTTTCTGTGCATATGCCTTTTTCGCATCTGCACAGTGAACAAAACATATTTCATATGTGATCAATGTCAGCCCGCTTCGGTTGCACTGACTGATCCTTCTGGTAAACTCCGTGATCTTTTCTTTTTCCATACTTTCTCACCTGCTTACTGTAAGAGCTGAAGTACCTGCTGTGGGATATCATTTGCCTGTGCAAGTACACTGGTTGCCGCCTGTGTAAGCACGTTATCCTTTGTATATTCCGTCATTTCGCCCGCCATATCTACGTCTTCGATTCTGGAAAGTGCGGCTGTCATATCCTGACCTTCCTGCTCTAAGCTGTTGATGGCGTGGTCTAAACGGTTCTGGTATGCACCGATCTTAGAACGTGCGGAACTTACTTTTTCTAATGCGTCATCTAACTGCATGATCGCACGGTCTGCACCATTGACGGTTGTAACATCCAGATTGTCAATATACAGGCTGTCTGTAGAGATCTCCGGGATCCGTACATCCATGGTCTGATGCTCGTTTGCTCCGATCTGCAGTGTCAGTGTTCCGATGTTTGTTACATCTAACTGGATCGGTGTTGTATCTGAATAACCTTCTTCTGCTAAAAAGCTGATCTCAAAGCCGGATCTGTTTGTGATCGTGATCTTATTTCCATCGGTTGTATAAGTACAGTGATTTCCAAATGCAGAGGTTGCATCGATCGTAAGTTTTGCATCCTTTCCGGTTGGGATATTATCTGCATTGCTCATCGGTAAGCCTAAGAACTGCGCCAGTTTCTCATTATCACAGGAGATTTTTACCTGTGAACCGCTTCCATAAAAATCAGAAGTAAGCTGTAACGGGTCGCCAAATGTGTAATCGGCATCCTTCTTCACATAAATACCGCCTGCCTGGATCAATGGATTGATACTGCACTCTCCAAGCTCTGCTCCTTCACGCAGTTTTCCATATACTTCGGTTGCCGTATCTCCTGCTTCAATCTTAATCTCACGGCCATTGATCACGACAACACCTGCCGCATCGTCCGGAATTGCATCCAGATCTGCTGCCGTATCTCCATTATCATCGACATAGCTTGGTGTTGTTACTGCTGCACCCAGCGGATCATTGTATACTGCCTGTGTTGCAGCCTCATCGATCGTAAAATTGTATTTTCCTGCTGCTACGGCATCTGATACGGAAATTCTTGAAACATGATCCCCATACACTCTGGTATCGAGACTTCCGTTAAATAATGTCTTTGTATTAAACTCTGTATCGGTGGATACACGGTCAATTTCTTTTTTTAAGGATTCGATCTCATCCTGAATGGAGTCTTTGTCATCGTCTGTATTGGTTTCATTTGCCGCCTGAACAGCTAACTCACGCATACGCTGGATCATGCTCGTTACTTCATTTAAAGCTCCGTCTGCGGTCTGTAAAATACTGTTTCCATCGGATGCATTCCGGGATGCCTGATTCAGACCCTGGATCTGTGCGCGCATCTTTGTAGAAATCGCCATTCCTGCCGCATCGTCCTTTGCATGATTAATTCTAAGTCCTGAAGAGAGTTTCTCCATAGAAACGGACAGTGAATTTTCATTATTCAACAGCTGATGATTTGTGATAACTGCTGACATATTGTGATTGATCTTCATACTTGTTTCCTCTCTTTTCTTCTTTCTCGTTGTCTTTTCCGCTTCCGTGCGCTGCTCTCCATCCTGTCATCTGTGGGATTTCCTCCCGTTACTTTATATATCGGTAAAACCTTTATTTTCTGTATGCCTTTTTTGTAAAATTACTGTGAAATCTCAAGACTCCGTAATGTCTTAAGAAAACTCTCCGCCATATGATACAGTGTCTTTGTCTGGGTCTGACTTTGTTCCTCATCGAAAGTCTCTGTGGTTTTTGCGGAAAATTTTGCTAAATCCACATCTTTTGCATGAACATAACGAATCTCTACTTCCTGCTCTTCTTCGGTCTTTAACATACCGCTTAAGGCTTCCTCCTGTTCACGCATGGCACTTAACGTTGCCTGACTGTCCGATACAATATAGCCTTCGATCTTATCGCCTTTGACAGAAATCTGGGCTGCGGTCTTTCCAAGAGCGTCTCCCTCAAATAAAATGTCCACTCTTCCTTTTTCTTCCTTGCCACGGACAATCTTCAATGACACGCCTGTAACGGAATCACCGACTAATACCGGGATCTGGTAAGTCTCCTCTTTGGACATTTTGGTACCCAACTCGATCTGCGTCTGCACCATACGCATCTCTTTTAAATCCAGACTGGTAACGTTGGATTCATTTTTCATGGACTTCATTACATTTTCTGCTGTCTCGGCAAGTACCTTCTGTGCTTTTGCCATATCCTCTGGAGATTTCACGGCTTCCGCAAATTCTTCTAAAACCTGCTGCTCAATATCTGCAAGCGTCACATCTTCGGTGTCTGCCGCTCTTGCAAACAGCTTTCTGAACATTCCGTTCCGGTTTCCGATCATTTCCTGTGCCGCTAAGATCGTACTGACCGTCTTTGGCAGATCATACTGCTCTAACATCTTATAGACTTCTTCCGATGCCACGGCACTGTTCCGGTACTCTGCCATTTCCTGCTCTGTATAGGATTTTTGCAGATTTACATCCTCCGGAAGCTGCTCTAATGCCTGTTTGAACTGCTCCGGTGTCATGTTCTCCCAATCCGGGATCTTTGCTAATTTCTCAGGACTTAACTCCCGCATGATATCTTTGATACAATCATTCTGATATCCGGCTTCGATCTGTTCTGTTACGGAGATTCCGCTTGTCTCAAGCTCCTCAAGTCCTCCGAAAGAATCATCTACCGCATATTCCCTGCCTTCTTTTTTACTGCTGCGGACAGCCGTTAACAGATTTCTCATCGTAAATTCCGCTCCCTGCTGTGCCAGCATGCCGATCGCCGCTCCGTCTGTCTGTTCCACACGGGCGATCAGACGGTAAATTCCGATATAGGCACTCCGCTCTTCTTCGGCAATTTCGCTGTTCTGCTCTAATTTATATAAATATTTGCTAAAACGCACATCTTCATTGTCGATGCCAAGCTGTTCCTTAATTTCTACCGCTGTACGGTTCAACTCATCCAGATTCATGTCCAGTGGATTAATGCCGGTCTTTATCATTTCACGGACAACCTGCGGCTTCATGTTTTCAAATGTCTGCTGCACCTTTTCATCCACAGCCTTCATCTGTAATACCGCTTCTTTTGTAATTTCCATCTGATTATATGCAAGGATACGGACTGCTCTCTGATTCGCAGGATTTGTTTCCATTCCAAGGTCGGTTAAAATATCATCGACATTGCGGAACGCTTTCTGTATCGAATCTCCCATGTCCTTCCTTGGGGCTGTCATCAGTGTTTCATAGGATTCATTCGCCTTTTCAAAGGTATCCTGCAATACTTTTCCTGCTTTATGCAGCTCCTGCGGTGTCTCAATGCTTCCTTCCTCTACACCGAGTGTATATGCCGGAACGCCTTTTAACTCTTCAAATACCTGCTCAATATCCCGGTAAATTTTGATATTTTCTTCTGTCGGCTCAACGCCTCCCTGTGATAAAAATTTCTCGTAATATGCTTCTTCCGCTTTTTTTAAAGCCTCGATCGTCTCTGCGATCGCATCCGTATCAATCGAAAAATCTTTTCCGGCAAGTGCATAATTTGCTTTTGCACTCATTTCTAAACGCACTTCTTCTAACTGACGCTGTCTGGTGATCGCAAGAACGGCATCCTTCGGACGTTTTCCCTGTGCGATCGCATCCGTAATCGCCTTTAAGACCACCTCGTTATCCTGTGGAAGCCGTAAATCTTTTAAGCTCTGATAACTTTCTAAATTCTCGGCTGTTAAAGGGATCTCATTTTCTAAAAGCCACCGGCTGTCCTCGATATTTTCATCCGTAATCTCAAATCCGGTGTCTTGAAGCATTTTTTGAATTTGTTCATCCAATTGTGAAAAATCTGTATTTTCTTCGATGGACGGCACGGAATAGGACTCTCCTGTTCCGCCGGCACTGTATTCTGCCTTATAGAGATTGTCGATCGTAGCATCCAGTCCGTTGTCCAATATGTATTTTTTTGCACCATCCGAAAGCGGCTCTAAATTCTCTGCCATTTCCAGTGATTCTTCCGTCTCACTGACGTTCTGCTCCGTTGCCGGAAGATCTGCCATACGCAGTGCCGCCTCGATCTGTCCGACTCCGGCACTTCCTAAGACTTCTGCGATTTTCTCGACGCTCACATCGTCTCCGAAAATACGGATGTCCACGCCCGCTTTTGCAAGCTGGATCTTGATCTTGTCCATTTCGGTGACAATTTCCGGTATCTCCGTATCATTTACAGAATATCCGTCCTCTTCCATTTTTTCATAGTCTTCTTCTGTAGTCGTATTCGCAAGAACTGCCATCTCGTCGTGCATTGCCTGTGGGTCAACCGCGTCCGCCTGCATTGCGATATCCTCTGCACTCTTTTTATCTTCTGCAAGCAGAGTCTCATATGTTACACTCTTAACGGTATAGGAATGTCCTGTCTTATCCGTCTCTTTTGTTGTGATATTTTCATTTAAAACAGCCTGCGTCCCTTTATTCTGGACTGCTGCACTTTTTTTCGTAATCTCTGTCAGATTGCCTAAGTCAACTCTCATAGATGCCTCCGGTTTCTTCTGTTTGTATTCTCTGCTATATATTTCGGATATTTAACCAAAAACTTAATGCAAAAAAGAGACATTCTCACAAATGCCTCTTTTCTGAATCCTCTAATATTCAAATACTGCGACACCATATGGAGGCAGCGGATATCTTATCGAATATTCCCTGTTATCCCATGGTCGTTTCTCTGCTTTGTAGGTTTTCTTTGCCGGTACATTGCCGCTGCCCGCAAAACGCTCTTCCTCACTTGTCAGGATCAGCTTGTAATCCTTTAATTCCGGTACACCGACACGGAAATCATCCCTTGCCACCGGAGTAAAATTAAAGACAAAGAGCAGACGTTTCTTTGCGTCTTTTCCTTTTCTTAAAAATGTATAAATGCTTTTTTCTGCATCGTCCGCATTGATCCACTCAAAGCCTTCTCCGCCGCCGTCTAACTCATACATACACGGATACTTACGGTAAATATGAAGAAGTTCTTTGACAAATTCCTGCAACCCTTTGTTATGTGGATTTTCTAATACATACCAGTCTAATTCCCGTTCCTCACTCCACTCACGGTATTGCCCGATATCCTGTCCCATGAATAAGAGTTTTTTACCCGGATGGCCCATCATAAATGCATAGCCTGCTTTTAAATTAGCAAACTTATCTGCTTCTTCACCCGGCATCTTGTTGATCATAGAGCATTTTAAATGCACTACTTCATCATGTGAGAGCACTAAAATATAATGCTCACTGCCATTGTAACTCATTGCAAAGGTCATCTTGTGATGGTTATCTTTTCTAAAATACGGGTCGAGCTTCATGTAATCCAAAAAGTCATGCATCCAGCCCATATTCCATTTGTAAGTAAAATTCAGTCCGCCGTACTGCGCCTCGCCGGTTACCTGCGGCCATGCCGTAGATTCCTCCGCAATCATCACGGTTCCCGGATTTCTGCCTATGATCAGTGTGTTGATATGGCGGAAAAATTCGATCGCTTCTAAATTCTTGTTCTCGCCGTATTTATTCGGTATCCATTCTCCGTCATTTTTTCCGTAATCTAAATAGAGCATGGAAGCTACCGCGTCCACACGCAGTCCGTCAATATGGTAGTGTTCGATCCAAAGCAGTGCACTTCCGATCAGGAAATTCTTAACTTCGCTTTTTCCATAGTCAAAAATCTTTGTTCCCCAATCCGGATGTTCTCCCATCCGCGGGTCAGCATACTCATAGATCGGTGTTCCATCGAAGTCTGCCAGCCCATGCGCGTCTTTTGGAAAATGTGCCGGAACCCAGTCTAAGATAACACCAATGCCTTTTTTATGCAGATAGTCCACAAAATATGCAAAATCCTCCGGTGTACCATAGCGGGAAGTTGGTGCATAGTAGCCGGTTACCTGATAGCCCCAGGAGCCGTCAAACGGATATTCCAAAATTCCCATCAATTCTACATGCGTATATCCCATCTCTTTTACATAGTCCGCTAACGCATGTGCAAGCTGACGGTATGTATAAAATCCCTCATCCTCTCTTCCCGGATGACGCATCCAGGAACCCGGATGTACTTCATAGATCGCCATCGGTTTTTCATATGGATCCTTACATGCGGCACGGTCTTTCATCCACTTGCTGTCTGTCCATTTAAAATGCTCGATATCTGCTACTTTTGAGGCGGTTCCCGGACGAAGCTCTGCCTCGTTTGCATAAGGATCTGCCTTATACAGCAGGGTACCGTCCGCGGTCTCTATCAGATATTTGTAGAGAACGCCCGTTCCGATATTCGGAACGAACGTCTCGAACACACCGATACTCTCCGGTTCTACACGCTCCATCTCGTTCGCTGTCTCATCCCAGCCATTGAATTCTCCAATGACAAATACTCTCTTTGCACTTGGTGCCCAGACAGCAAACCGCACACCCTTTTTCTTTCCGTCTACAGACAGATGTGCTCCTAACTTCTTATAGATGTCGTAATGCGTTCCCTGTCCAAAGAGGTACGCATCCAGTTCTGTAAAGTTACCCATAGCTTTCCCCATAGTCTTTACCTCTTTCACTATTCCTCAAAATCTTTTTCCTGCAGTACTTTTCTATCGCCTTGTCCATGACGTTTGGATGCAAATACGCTGAACGCTTTTTTGAATCCGCCCTTTTCGGATTTTGCCACTGCTTCATCCACAATGTCTTTTACTTCAAACAGCGTTGTTGCTTCATCGAGTTTTTCAATACTGCTGATGCGGTTATAGAGTGCTAACACTCCCATTTCATCAATTTCGTACTCTAACTCCTGTGCATAGGATTTTGCAAATTCTACCAGTTCATCAATGGAAAAGATCGGTATATTGACTTTTTCGGTAAACTTCCTTGCAAATTCTTCATCGCGTCCAAGTGCCTTACGGATTCCTTCTTTGGTATCCTCTAAAATAACTAACATTCCTGCGGTGTCCTGTGACATCTGAAGAGACATCTTCACTGCCGTCTCACGCGTAATCTCTCCGGCTTTTTCAATGATCAGACAGCCTCCGCGGACTTTTTTCATCAATTCCGGAATATCCTTTTGATTTAAAGAAGCGGCTTCAATCTTACCGATCTTTCCTCCGATCAGTCCGGTTTCCTCCTGAATGACTTTGATCAGATCCGTTGCAAGTACGGTCTTACCACTGCCCGGTCCTCCCTGGATCATGATATTTCCCTCTGTAGAGTTCGTACTTCTTCCAAGTCTCCGTTTCACTCCGGTCAACACCTGACAGAGCTGCTGCTCCATTCCCTGGATCGGAACAAAATAAGAAAAGATCTCTTTTTGTGCCTTTGTCAGATGCATCGTTACATCTTCATCCTCGATCACATCTTCCGGTATCTGGATAGACGGAAGTTCTTCCTGTTTTGCCGGCTCTTCCGGCATCAGTTCTTTTGCTGCTTCAATTTCCTCCGGTATCGGTTCTTCTACTAATAAATCTCCGATATCTGTGGAAACCTGCGGCAGTTCCTGTGGAATCTCCTCTGATAACTCTTCTGACATTTCATTTTCCATCTCCTGTCCAAAAGATTCCTCTGCTGGTTTATTCTCTTCTATCATCTGATCAATGCTGTTATTCTCTTTGGATAATTTCTCGATCTCTCTTGTAAGAATGTCATTGACATTCTGAAATAATCTGGCTGCTTTTTCGTCTTTTTCCGGCATATTCTGCATATACTCCTGTTCCAATAATTCTTTTGGCGACAGACCTGCATTCAACTGAGGAATTACATCGACTAAACGCTCCATGATCTCTTCTGCTTCCTGAAGTGCTCTGGCTTTTGCAGATTCTAACCGGCGCTGCTCTGCTTCCTGCAATGCTGCCTCTGCCGCACGCTTTGTCTTTTCCCATTCTTCCAGCACTTCCTGGATGCTCATCTGACCGGTAATCTGTCTTTCTACCATCGGATCCTTTGGAACGTACAGACTGATCTGTCCGTCCGAATCCTCTGCCAACATCTCTTTAAAATTGATCTTTAAAGAACCGTCGATCTCTTCATCCGTCTCAATATGTCCGTATTTTTCTTCCTTCTGCTCCTCACTCTCATGCGGAAGCTGTAAATAAGGAATCTCCTCCACCATTTTCTTAATGGCATCCATGGAATCGTTGACCTCTTCTTTTTCCGTCGCATCCATGATCTGCTGCATATTTTTTGCCAATTCATTCTGAAGATTTACCGTATTAAAACGGCTCGCATTCATCGTAACCTGCGGGATCTTCACAACTTCGGATACGATCTCACCGGAATTGAGCATATCATTCGGACGCACCTCAACCACTCCGTCCCGTTTCTGGCGGAACTGGCGGTATTTCTCTTCCTGCTGCTTGGTCAACGGTTGATAGAGCATCTTTAATTCGAGCGCTTTTTCAACATATGCACCATCACCAAACCATAGAATCAGTTCATCACATGCTTCCACACATTTCTCGCTCATTCCTGCCTGATGATAGAGGTATGCCAGCTCATATGCCCACTCTTCAATATATTCCTGTTCCTTTAAATCCTCAAGAATCTGTATCTGCTCTGCAAGGGATTCTCCCTTTGCTTTGTATATCTTATATTTTAACACAAATTTGAGACTATCATTCGGAGCCATCTCTACAAACTCCTCATAATACTCCATTGCTTCATCGTAATTGCCTACATGGATTGCCAGTTCTGCAAGACGGTATACGATCGTTCTTCCAATCGGAGAACGTTCATATGCAAGCAGAAACATTTCTTTTGCATCATCATATCTTTCTGCCGTCTCATAGACTTCTCCTGCTTTTATCAGGGAATTTGCATTGCGAACACGTTTCCAGTTAATGGAATCTGCAAGTTCTTCTGCCATGTGATAATTTCCCTCTGCAAAAGCACTTTTCATCTGATCGAGTTTTAATTTATATTCATATTTATCCAACTTGTGTCACCTCTGAATATGCCTATAATAGACAGATTTTTATCCATTTTAGTGTACCATAGGATACCCTGTGTGTCAAAATTTATTATTTTAAAGCCGTATTCGGCAAATCCTGTCGAATACGGCTTTTCCTTAGTTTTTATTCTCTGTATTTTCCTCTGTTTGATCTTCTTTTTTTACATCAATTTCTTCTTTTTGAAAATAGCAGAGTTCATTCGTACGGGTATCTACTTTGTCCAGCTCGATATACTGCTCTGTTGCTTCCGGCAGCTTTTTCTTACGCAGGAAGTGATAGATGACCCTCTGTATAATGTAATAAATTACGGCAAAGACCGGAACTCCAAGGAGCATTCCCGCAAATCCGAACAATCCGCCTCCGACCATGATCGCAAAGACTACCCAGAACGGAGAAAGTCCTGTGGAATCTCCTAAGATCGTTGGTCCGATGATATTTCCGTCTACCTGCTGCAGGATAAAAATAACGATCAGGAAATAAAGTCCCTGCAACGGATTGGCAAGTACGATAATGATAAATCCCGGTACTGCACCGATAAACGGTCCAAAGAACGGAATCACATTCGTAACACCGACGATCACACTGACCAATACGGCATATGGCATCTTCATGATCAAAAGAACGATATAGCAGATAATTCCGATAATGGTAGAATCCAATATCTTTCCGCTGATAAATCCGCCAAAGATCTCGTTGCTCTTTCTGGCTGTCTCTATGATAATGTTTGCCCGTTTCGGTTTAAACAGTGCATAGGTCAGCTTTTTAAACTGTCCGATAAAAGTCTCTTTACTGAACAGCAGATATACTGATACGATCAATCCGACTACAATATTTAACAGAACTTTAAAAATACTGATCAGTCCTGAAGTAATAGAGGTCAGATACTGGTTGCTCTTTGGTAACAGATCGTTCATTGCCCAGTTACGCAGATAATCCGTTGCATGCAGCAGCGTATTCTCAAACATGTCTGCGATTTCTGAATCGTTCTTCAAAATTCCATTGACCTTGTCTATCAACTCCTGCACCTCACCCGGCAATGTGACCACTAAGCCCTGAATACTCTCTGCAAGCTGTGGTATTAAGAGTATCAGCAAAATTGCAATGATCATAATGAAAACTGCTAATGCGCCAAATGTCGCAAGACTTCGGCATAATTTTTTTGCCTTGTCTTTTTTCTGTATCTTTGGCTCGATCCAGCGCAGCAGATATTTTTCAAAAAACATCATGATTGGATTGATCAGATAAGCGATCACGATTCCGATGATGATCGGCTGCAATATGACAGTGAGTTTTCTCCATCCTGCCGCAAATCCGTTATAGCGGTAGATCAGGAAGAAGAAAATGATACTCAGTGTGATCACTAAAAATGCGGTTAATGCAATTGCCATATAAGGTCTGATATTCCAGTGTGATTTTTTTTTCAGTTCGGGGGAATTGTTCTCCTTATTCTCCATGTATTCTCCTTAATTTACGCGGTTATAATTGATCAGGCATCCCTTTAAGATGATCTCTCTTTCATCATCGGTAAGCTCACCCATCTTTAAGTTGAACTCTTCTAAGTGATCTCCTTTTACGACATAAGCGGTAATATCAGATGCCTTTTCCTCTACGGCTTTTCTGATCTCCGGAATAAAAAGATAATCTCCATTTGCAAACGGAAGGTCTCCCTCTTCAATTAAGAATGGAAGCATACCCCAGTTAATGAGGTTGGAACGATAACGTTTTGTTGCATACTCATTTGCAATATTTGCCCAGCCGCCAAGTACTTTCTGGCAGGATGCTGCCTGCTCACGGGCAGAACCGTCACCCGGTTTTACTGCGAAAATCGTACTTCCTACACCAAGATTGCCTTCGCCTGCATCCGGGAAAGTTTTCCGTACGGTATCCATCACCGGTTTTAATTCCGGAAGTGCCTCTAACGGACAGTTGCCTTCTTCAATGGCTTTCTGTGCTTTCTGTACTTCTTTTGCTTTTCCAACATAAGCAGGGTCTTTTCTGGATAATGTAAACTCTGCTAATCCAAGTGGGTTCGAACGGTAGGATGAAGTCTCTCCGGATGGGATCAGCTCATCGGTTGTTGTAACCGGATCATGGATCTCAGATACTACTTTTAATACCATGTTCTGTGGTAAAGCACTCATCTGCGGCCAGTCTTTGATGTTTGGACCAAACTTGATCTCTACGCTTGGATCTGCAACACCCTTGCTGTCAAATACGCGGTTCTCGTAGATGGTCTTATCAAAGTGATATGCCGGTTTTGTATATTCTGTATCCATATCTGCTGCAGAAGTCAGATATCCTTTGTTTGCTGCTGTTGCTGCAATGGAACGTGCATCCATTAATGCTACGGATGCGATCTGGCCATTCTGTAACTTAGAACCTTCGCGGTTCGGGAAGTTTCTGGTGGAATGACGAATGGAAAGTCCGTTGTTGCTTGGGGTATCACCTGCTCCGAAGCATGGTCCGCAGAATGCTGTCTTAACGATCGCACCTGTCTCAAGTAAATCTGCAACGGCTCCGTTTCTTACAAGTTCCATATAAACCGGGGTACTTGCCGGATATACGCTTAAGGTAAACTCGTCCGGTCCGATGCTTGTACCTCTTAAAATGTCTGCTGCATCGCAGATATTTTCATAACCACCGCCTGCACAGCCGGCAATAATTCCCTGATCCACATAGAGCTTTCCGTTTCTGACTTTGTCTTTTAATGTGAAGTCTACGGCTCCGTCTAAGCTGACTAAGGCTCTCTTTTCACAGTCATCTAAAATGTCCATGAGATTTTCATTTAACTCTTCGATCGTATAGACATTGCTTGGATGGAACGGCATTGCGATCATCGGTTTAATCTCACTTAAGTTGATCTCGATCATTCCATCATAGTAAGCAACATTTCCCGGATTCAGTTCTTTGTAATCTTCACTTCTTCCGTGGATATCGTAAAATTCTTTGATCTTTTCATCGGTTCTCCAGATAGAGGACAGACAGGTGGTCTCTGTTGTCATAACATCGACACCGATACGGTAGTCTGCACTTAAGTTAGACACACCCGGTCCTACAAACTCCATTACTTTATTCTTTACATAACCGTTTGCAAAGACTGCCCCGATAATTGCAAGTGCAATATCCTGCGGTCCTACGCCATGCTGTGGCTCTCCGGTCATATAGACTCCGACTACGCCCGGCATATTGATATCATAGGTCTGGCTTAAAAGCTGTTTTACTAACTCCGGTCCGCCCTCTCCCATTGCCATTGTTCCAAGTGCTCCGTAACGTGTATGGGAATCGGAACCTAAGATCATCTTTCCGCCGCCTGCAAGCATCTCTCTTGCAAACTGATGGATAACTGCCTGATGAGGTGGTACATAGACTCCGCCGTATTTTTTTGCACAGGTCAGACCAAACATGTGGTCATCCTCGTTAATGGTTCCACCAACTGCACAAAGGGAGTTGTGACAGTTTGTCAGTACATAAGGAATCGGGAATTTTTCAAGTCCTGATGCACGCGCTGTCTGTATGATTCCTACGAATGTGATATCGTGGGATGTCAGTTTATCAAACTTAATTTTAAGTTTATCCATATTTCCGGATGTGTTATGGTCTTTTAAAATACCATAGGCAATCGTATTCTTTGCTGCCTCTTCCTTTGATACGGCTGCACCTGTCTTTGCTGAGATCTGTACAGATGCTTCCGGTCCCTCCGAAATTAACTCTGTGCCGTTTACTAAGTAAACGCCGCCTTCATGTAACTTCATATGATATATCCTCCTTACTGAAAATCGGCGGTGAAAAGCTCACCGCCGACATACTTTTCCACAAAAAATTATAATAAAAGCCCCACTAAAAAGCAAGTGGAAATGTGATCATTACCTTGAACAGGTCCCCGTCTAAAATAATATCGAAGGTTCCGCCCATCAATGTGGTAAGATTTTTCGCGATCGACAGACCCAGTCCGCTTCCCTCCGTTGTCCTTGAGACATCTCCCCGGATAAAACGCTCTGTCAGCTCATCCGATGGGATATTGAGTGGTTTTGAGGAAATATTTTTAATAGAAAATACGGCTTCGTCTTCTTTTTTGTCCAATTCCACATAGACACGCGTGCCCTCCAGTGCATATTTTGCGACATTGTTATAAAGGTTTTCCAACACGCGCCAGATCCGCCTGCCGTCTGCCATGACAACAATCGATTCTTTTGGCATTTTTGTAAATATGGTCAGATTCCGCTGCTCGAATTTTTCATTGAATTCTCCGGCGGTCTGATAAACCAATTCCACCAGATTGATCCTGACCATATCTAACACAATATTGCCGGAGCTGATCTTAGACGCTTCTACTAAATCCTCCGTCAACTGTTCTAAACGATATGATTTTTCTTTCAGGATGTGGATGTAATTATTTACTTTCTCATTCTCGATCTTTTCATTTTCCAGTAAATTTACATAATTTATAATGGATGTCAGCGGTGTTTTGATGTCGTGCGATACATTTCTGATCAGATCTGCCTTCATCCGTTCATTTTTCATGCTCGCATCTACCGCTTTTTCCAATCCGTCTCCGAGATTGTTAATTCCTTCACTTAGTATCTTGTTATCCCCGGTAAACTCTTCTGACCGGATCTTATATTCTAAATTTCCCGATTTGATCTCTTCGATCCCTTCGATAATCTGCTGGCGCTGCACGCGGTCTTTTAAGATAAAAATTCCAAATACAATAAGCAGGATCGCCAGTGCCGCTAAAAACAACGGCTGCGAATAATAATAGCCCCATGCAGCAAGGATCAGTATCACGGCTCCTTCTAAAATATACAGTACCAGAAATCTTCCGGTCGCTTTTCCGCCTCTGTAATAGGTCTGTATTAAATCTATGACCATATAAAACACGCTGTTATTCCAGAGTGTTCCTGCGCGGAGTCTGCGGATCATACTCAGATAAAACAGTAAAAAGCAGGCATTTCCTAAAAACGCTAAGATTCCTCCCATGATCAGAAGTCCCGAAATCTCCCATGAATGGGCGCGCAGTCTGCCTGTCATCATGTTTCCTGCACTGATCAGCAGAATTCCCGCCACTATGACGATTTCTGTTTTGATCTTATCAAAGCCGTTCAGATGCACCTCATCTTCGTGGGATTTTCGTCCCGTGACAGTACTCAGGTAAACCAGTGCCGCTATCCAGCCTATGATACTCACAAAAGTTGTGATAATACTGATCTTTATCCACGGATGCAGTCGGTTATAGGACTCTTTTGCTTTATAAAAATGGTCTTTATATGGAAGTTTTGCATTCACTCCCATCATAAATACGGCATCGGTGTCCATGTTTCCGGTAATGTAGGTCTCATCCTGATAAAAATATTCTTCTAAGTTATTGATATTTGTATCGAAATGTATGTCCTCATCATCGTAGCACAGATATTGTCCGAGATCTTCGATCTTTTGTCTTGCCTCTTCTTTTCCACCTTCCTCTAATTTCAGGTTGGTGTATACCGCTCCATTAATACTCCTGTAATAATATGCTACGTTTGATTTTCCTGCATCATACTTGTTGATCAGTCTCTTATAGGTATCTATGTCTTTTGTGATAGAGAACATCATATTCTCAATGGCATTAGAAATATTCGTCGCTTCCTGCGTACTGATCTCTCCGTTCAGATACCGCTCAATATAGCCGCCGCCGTTGACTGCCGGATAGGTCTCTTCCACCAGACTTAAATATCCTGCCGCCTGATAGCTGCATCCCTCTTTTGCCCATGCCTCTAGATCTCCCAGCCGATACTGGAGATCTCCGGTAACCGTCACGGCTTTTGACGGGTCATACTCTCCGTTTGTCTCAAATTTCTTACGCAGGTTAATGAGATTTTGCACCTCTGTGGTCGTACTCTTAAATTCCTGTGTAAAATATCCGGAATCTAAAAATCCGCCTTTTCCGATATCCTGAAATTCCAGCATGCTCTTACTGAACAGACTTCCTAACAATAACAGGAATACCACTAGCAGGACCGCCATTAACTGCTGTATAATGACCGTTGCTATTTTTCCTGCCGTTGAATAACGGTGATTCTTCATGCTATACTCCTTTTTCTACTTTATAGCCAACACCCCAGACCACCTTTAAATAGCGTGGTTCTTTCGGGTTTATCTCTATCTTTTCCCGGATATGACGGATATGGACTGCCACGGTATTGTCTGCTCCGACCGCCTCTTCGTTCCAGATGCTTTCATAGATCTGCTCAATGGAGAATACTTTTCCTGCATTTTTTACAAGGAGAAGTAAAATATTATATTCTATCGGTGTCAGGCGGATCGTCTCTCCATCCACTTTTACTTCTTTTAAGTCATCGTTGATCTCCAGACCGCCTACCCGGTATACGCTCATATTCTCATCTGCCACATTGCCCAGATGCATATAACGCCGAAGCTGTGATTTGACACGCGCCACCAGTTCCAGTGGATTAAATGGTTTGCTGATATAGTCATCTGCCCCGATATTGAGTCCTAAGATTTTATCTGCATCCTCTGTCTTTGCAGAAAGAATGATGATCGGAATACTGCTGTTCTCACGGATCTTCAAGGTTGCCCGAATGCCATCCAGTCTTGGCATCATAACATCCATAATGAGAAGCTGTACATCATTTTTTTCTAACTGCTCGATCGCCTGCTCTCCGTCATATGCCTTGATCACATGATACCCTTCCTGCTGTAAATATATCTCTATTGCATCGACAATTTCTTTATCATCGTCACACACTAAAATATTGACCTTGTCCATTTTTCTTCGTCCTTTCCTGTTTTCCCTATTCTACCATGAATTATGGGGTTTCACACGGAATTATTTCTTAAGATATTTTGAAGATGTTTTTGGGGGAAATTCAAAGATAAAAATTATAGGATATGTGTTACCTAAATGATTGTGCCCATCAGATATGGAAAGTTTCTTTCCATATCTGATGGGCACGTTTTTTAACCATCTGCTTTTTTCTTCTGTCTCCAGCGGAAGTATTCCGCATCTAGATTTACTTTGATATCCAGTTCCGGTGCTGCCTTTGTCTCCGGCACATCCGGTACCGGAACAGGTCTTCCGATCTTTTCAAAGTATGCCGGATTTACTTTTATTTCCGGTTTTCCTGCCGGAAATGCCGTCATTCCAGCCCCGGTGTTTTCTTTTACTTTTTTCTGGCTGTCCTGTTCTTTCTTTTTCTTGATCTCTTTATTTCGTTCCTCGATTACTTTCCGGTATTTATCTGTATCCTTCAAATCTTCTAACGAAGACTTCAGCTCTAACTGATTATCACGGACGGTCTGCTGCTGCTTCATCATTTCTTTCTTTGCAGTATGGAACATCTTTTCCATTTCATCCGTTGCATTCTGTATAATTGTCTGGATATGCCCGAGTGCTTCATTAGAATAGAGAACTGATGCCGCATAAATATCTTCTGCCTTGTGATTTGCATCCCAGATGATATCATCCCGGCGTCTTCTCGCTTCACGCTCGCCGCGTTCTCTGCTGTTTGAAGTCATTTCGTATTCTTCCATCATTTCATTCATACAGCTTTTCAACTGCTCAAGCAATGCCAATGCCTCTTTTTTGTTGACGATCACCCGTTCAGCATTCTTGTCATATGGCTCGCTTCTCGAATATAACACATAGAATTCACGAAGAACCCGCTCTACTTTGTCCTGTACACTCATTACTGCTCTCCCTATGTACTGCCTTAATTTTACTTATTCTAAGATAGCACAAAATAGTACGCTTTTCAAGAAAGAATACACAAGATGTAGAATTCTCCTAGAACCGGAAATCCCGCTGTCCATTATGGATATTCGCAATGTATTCTGCTGCTTTTTCTTTGACCTTTGGATTCGTGATGACATTCAATTCTTTCTGTATCAGGGCTTCACCGATTTCTTTTGTTTTCGGGGAAGCATAATCCTCTAAGTATTCTTTTAAGGTCATCAGTGCATTCGGATGACAGCAGTTGACGATCTGGCGGCTCTTTAACAGCTTCATAAAACGGTCACCGGTTCTTCCCTCACGGTAGCATGCAGTACAAAAACTCGGTACAAAGCCCATTTCCATCAACCAACAGACTACTTCATCTAACGTTCTTCTGTCGCTTACGTCAAACTGTGCAGAATTTTCTTCTTCCGGCTCTTCTTCTACATAGCCGCCGACACTGGTTCTTGAACCACCGCTGATCTGGGAAATTCCAAGCTGTAATACTTTTTTTCTGGTCTCGGCACTTTCTCTGGTGGACACGATCATGCCTGTATATGGAACGGCAATACGGATGCAGGCTACGATTTTTGCAAAGAGATCGTCAGAAATTCCATTGTCAAATACATCCGGATCGATATCATCGGCACGGCGCAGACGCGGTACGCTGATGGTATGTGGTCCGACTCCCTTTGCTGCCTCTAAATGCTCGGCATGCATGATGATCCCTGCAAAATCATAACGATAGTTATTGAGTCCGAACAGCACGCCTAAGCCGACATCATCAATACCTCCATCCATTGCACGGTCCATTGCTTCTGTGTGATATGCATAGTCATGTTTCGGTCCTGTCGGATGAAGTTTCTCATAGTTTTCTTTGTGATAGGTTTCCTGGAATAAAATATAGGTTCCGATTCCGGCTTCTTTTAATCTGCGGTAATTTTCCACAGTTGTTGCCGCAATGTTGACATTGACACGACGGATGGCTCCGTTTTTATGCTTGATACTGTAAATTGTCTGGATAGACTCGAGAATATACTCGATCGGATTGTTGACCGGGTCCTCTCCTGCCTCTAATGCAAGACGTTTGTGTCCCATGTCCTGAAGTGCCGTAACTTCTTTGACAATCTCCTCCTGGGACAGTTTCTTTCTTGCGATATGTTTATTTCTTGCATGATATGGACAGTATTCACAACCGTTGATACAGTAATTGGACAGATATAACGGTGCAAACATTACAATACGGTTTCCGTAAAATTCCTCTTTGATCTCTTTTGCCAATGCGTAGATTTCCTGATTTTTTTCTTCAATATCACAATCTAAAAGCACCATTGCCTCCCGGTGTGTGATACCTTTTTTCTCCCGTGCCTTATTCAGGATACGGTCAATCTCTTCCACATTGCTCTTGTTTTTTTCTCCATATTCCAAGGAAGCTAAGACTTCCTCATGTGCGATAAATTCCTCTGCTTTGCTTGATTTTGGGTTATACATTATTTTTCCTCCTTCTATTTCCTAACGGTGTTCCCAGCCCGGCGCATCGCCCCGGTCGGTTGCAAGTTCACAGCCGATGGTTTCCATTCTGCGGTTTAGGCAGTAACGACATTCTGCTGCTTCGTCCCCCGTACAGATTTTGTTATCATATAATTCATATTTTTTTCTTACATTGGTAGGCGAAAGGTTCGGCATCACTACGTTTGCCCCTGCCTGTACGCCTTTTTCCCGCCCTAACGGATCAATGGTTCCTAACGCTGTGGTCGCCGGAAGCAGAACATCCGGTTTTAAGATCCGGATCAGGCTGAGCAGATATAAGGTCTGTCTCACGGTTCCGCCCGCTTCTTTTCCAAACGGTGTCTCGTGATGCGGCACAAACGGTCCGATCCCGACCATATGCGGCTGTAATTCCTGTATAAAAAACAGATCCTCTGCCAATGTCTGTGTTGTCTGATAAGGACTTCCCACCATAAAACCGCATCCGACCTGATAGCCGATGTCTTTTAAGGTTCGCAGACACTCCATGCGGTGTTCAAAAGACATCTCCTTGGGATGAAGTTTCTCATAATGCTCTTTATCGGCAGTCTCATGGCGAAGCAGGTAGCGGTCTGCCCCTGCCTTAAAAAATGCTTCATAGCTGTCGCGGTTTCTCTCACCAAGGGAAAGCGTGATCGCACAGTCGGGATGACGCTCCCTGATGGCATACACAAGCTCTAAAATCCGCTCATCCGTATACCACGCATCTTCTCCGCCCTGAAGGACAAATGTGCGAAATCCCAGCTCATATCCGGTATCCGTACATTCTAAAATCTGCTCTGTACTCAGACGATAACGCTCTGCATTCTGATTGCTTTTTCGTATCCCACAGTAATAACAGTCATTTTTGCAATAATTTGTAAATTCGATCAATCCGCGTACATAAATCCGGTTGCCAAAATTCTGCTCCCGCAGGATATTTGCTCTCTTTTCCGCTTCTTTTTGATATTCTGACTGTTTCCGGATCAGCGCTTGCCACTCTTCTAAGGTAAGATTTCTGTTTTGCTCTAATTTTTCTAACAGATGCATACTTATCTCTCTATACTTTCTTTTTTATTTTGTCTCCTGCTATATTTTCCTAAAATCAGTTTTCAGACTTTGGAATAGACGGCCTTCGCCGTTACACCGTCTAACATTCCGAGTTTTCCGGAAAGACTGCTGATCTCATTTTGCGGTGCATCGATTGCGATACTGATGATATTTACTCCACGCTCTTTGTGCGGTATTCCCATTCTGCCTATGATATAACTGCCATATTTATGGAGGATCTGGTTTAAACGCTCCACACTTTCTTCTTTTTCCACAATGATTGCAATGTTTGCAAGTCTGGTCTCCATACTGCCTCCTTTATAATTTTTATATGATATAAAATAACGTGCACAAATTTAAAAAACCTGTGCCCTAAGGCACAGGTTTCGTCTACGCAAAATCCCCATCTGTTTGTTCTCCTAAAAACTCTTTTAAAAACATCCTTCAGATGGATTTTCTTTTACTGTCTGTGCCTTTTTTCGCAGGACGAACCTTTGAAATCAGGTGTTTGTTTTTATAGAGTAACATATTCTATGAGGTTTGTCTATTTTTATGAATATTCTTTTAGGAAGTCTGTTATGGTAACAATATCCGGTGTATCAACATCCAATACTAAAAAATCTTTATCTCCTGTTATAAAAACGTCTACATTTTCTAAAATAGCGGTTGCTAATATCGGTAAATCTTTTGTATCGCGTATATCTGGAAAATCCTCCATGCTTATGGTTTTAGGTGTATACACCAACTCAAATGGTAATTCCCTGAAAAAGCAATCTAAAAATTTTCTTTTTGCCGGGAATTTTCGGTCTGTTACCAGTCGAAGTTCTTCTACGACATAATCACATACAATAATCTGGTGCCTCTCTGTTAGTTTTTCCGCCAATTCTCTTGTTTGATTGGAAGGAAAAAAATCATAGAAATAAAAATGTTGGTATCCAACATTACCCGCAATCTAATACCCCCTTACTTCCTTTCGGATTTCTTTCATGTATTCCTGCATTTCCTCCTCTGTCCGAAATCCTGCCTTTTCTGCCTCTCCTGCAAAAGCCTCTTCTGCACGTTTAAATGCCAGCATAGCAGAATTTTCAAAATAAAATCTTCCATTTTCCTCAAAGATCACAATTTTATCTCCTGCTTTTAATTGTAATTTATTTCTCACTGATATTGGGATTGTAATTTGTCCTTTACTGGAAATCTTTGCTACTTCCATTTTTTTCACCCTCTCCTGCTTGTTCTTTGTTTTCTTTACTTTCTTTACATTTTAATTATATGCATTTTTCGTCTTTTTATCAATAAAAAAATCTGTTTACACTATAAAAGCAGCCTGTAGAGTATTTCGTTTTCCATTATACTCCAGACTGCTTTTCATTTTTATTTTACTTATCTTTGCTATAAAACCTACCGCTTGATATCCAGCCGCACCAATGCTCTTCTGAGTGCATACTCTGCCCTCTTGACATCTACTTCTTCCTGATGGGAAGCCAGCCGCTTCTCGGCACGCTCTTTTGCCGCCTCGGCACGAGCCACGTCAATCTCATCCGGCCACTCTGCGATCTCTGCTAAAAATGTTACTTTGTCCTGCAAGATCTCAGCAAAGCCGGAATGCACTGCTGCTTCTTTCTTTCCTTCCGGTCCTGTAATCGTAACAATTCCCGGCGCTAAAACGGTTGTCAGCGGAATATGGTTCTTATAGACTCCTATTTCTCCATTTACCGTTGTGAACTCGATCATCTCAGCTTCGCCCTGATAAAATATCCGGTCCGGCGTAATGATCTCTACCGAAAATATTCTGTCGTCTGCCATATGCTCACTCCTTACTTCATGCGGGCACGCACCTCATCAATGCTGCCTGCATTTAAGAAATAACTCTCCGGAATGTCATCATGTTTTCCTTCCAGAATCTCTCTGAATCCGCGGATCGTCTCAGCAATCGGTACATATTTTCCGTCTAAGCCTGTAAACTGTGTTGCCACAAAGAACGGCTGGGATAAGAATCTCTGTACTTTTCTGGCACGGTTTACTACCAGCTTGTCATCCTCTGACAGCTCGTCCATACCTAAGATTGCAATGATATCCTGTAATTCCTTATATTTCTGTAAAATCTCCTGTACACCACGCGCTACCTGGAAATGCTCCTCACCTACGATACGAGGGTCGAGGATTCTTGAGGTAGAAGCCAGCGGGTCTACTGCCGGATAAATACCAAGCTCTACGATAGAACGGTCTAATACGGTTGTTGCATCCAGATGTGCGAAGGTTGTTGCCGGAGCCGGGTCCGTTAAATCGTCTGCCGGCACATAAACTGCCTGAACAGAAGTAATGGAACCATTCTTCGTCGAAGTGATACGCTCCTGTAATGCACCCATCTCTGTCTGCAATGTCGGCTGATAACCAACGGCAGATGGTACACGTCCCAGTAATGCGGACACCTCGGAACCTGCCTGTGTAAAACGGAAAATGTTGTCGATGAACAACAGCACATCCTTTCCACCTTTGTCACGGAAATATTCTGCCATCGTAAGTCCCGTTAACCCAACACGCATACGCGCTCCCGGCGGCTCATTCATCTGACCGAATACCATACAGGTCTTGTCAATAACTCCGGATTCTTTCATTTCATAATAAAGGTCATTACCTTCTCTGGTACGCTCACCAACTCCGGTAAATACTGAGTAACCACCATGCTCTGTCGCAATATTGTGGATCAACTCCTGGATCAGTACCGTTTTACCTACACCGGCACCACCAAACAGACCTGTTTTTCCACCCTTCTGATATGGGCAGAGCAGGTCTACGACCTTGATACCTGTCTCTAACATCTCTGTAGAAGTTGCCTGCTCTTCAAAGGCCGGTGCCTTTCTGTGAATCGGCATATACTCTACATCTTTCGGTGCTTCAACTTCATCAATGGGTTCACCTAAGACATTAAACATACGTCCTAAAGTTGCCTCTCCAACCGGAACTGAAATCGGTCCTCCGGTTGCAACTGCATCCATTCCACGCACTAATCCGTCTGTAGGACCCATGGCAATACACCGTACCGTATCGTCACCCAGATGCTGTGATACCTCGACGGTTAATTTTCCTCCGTCTTTTCTCTGAATTTCAATTGCGTCATTTATCTCCGGAAGATGTCCTTCCATAAACTTAACATCCAGTACGGCACCAATAATCTGAGTGATTTTTCCCACGTTTGTTTCTGCCATCTTTCCTATCACTCCTTTTCTGTTTTTTCCTAACACAACTGCTAGGAAATCGCCTCCGCTCCCGCAATGATCTCTGTTAATTCCTGCGTAATGGAGCCCTGACGTGCTCTGTTATATTTCAATGTTAAATCGCTGATCATATCTTCCGCATTGCTTGTTGCGGAATCCATTGCCTGCATTCTTGCACCATTCTCACTTGCCACTGCTTCCACAAAGGCTCCGTAAAAAAGACTTGTCACATACTTCGGTATAATCATATCCAAAGCATCTTCCTCATTCGGTTCATAGTTCATAAGCACGTTGCTCTCATCCTCATCCGGTATCTCTAGATCATCGAATTCCACCGGAAGGAGTTTCATCAGTTTCGGCTCATGAACAACCGTATTCTTAAAATGCGTATACGCTAAATAGATTTCTCCGATCTCACCACGCTGATAAGACGCGAGCACCTCGTTACAGATTGCTGCTGCATCTGCGTACTCCGGGGATTCTATCACCTCCGGATAGGATGCCTTGATCTCATAGCCACGGCGTTCTAAGACTTCTCTACCTTTATTTCCGATCGTATAACATTCTACATCTTCTTTCTGAAAACCGGCTCCCGTAATCATCTTGACTACGTTGGCATTGTAACCTCCTGCCAGTCCACGGTTTGAAGTAATGACGATCACGGCTTTTTTATCGGAATCATTTTTATTTAAATAAGGGTGGTTCAGATTTCCCGTTTTTGCAAGCATTGATGTTACTGTCCGATACATATAATTAAAGTATGGATTTGCCTGTTCTGCATGGACTTTTGCCTTCTGCAGTTTTACGGTAGATACAAGCTTCATGGCTTTTGTGATCTGCTGCGTACTCTGTATGCTGCTTTTTCTTCTTTTAATATCTCTCATTGAGGCCATATCTGCTCACCGCCATTCTTATTTAAAATCTGCCTTGCTTTCTTCAATCGCTTTGATCAATTTCTGCTCTGTCTCTTCTGCAAGCTCTTTTGTCTCCCGGATTGATGTGATGATTTCCGGATATTTTGTATCAATACATTCAAATAATGCCTGTTCAAAATCCAGAATCTTCTCTACCGGAATATCTAAAAGATACTTCTTCGTAGCAGCATAGATAATTGCAACCTGGTACTCTACCGGAAGCGGTTTGTACTGAGGCTGTTTTAAAATCTCACGAATTCTTTCACCCTGTGCCAGCTTCTCTGTCGTATCCGCATCTAACTCGGAACCAAACTGTGAGAATGCTGCTAACTCACGGTACTGTGCTAACTCTACACGGATCGGTGCTGCAATCTTCTTAATTGCTTTAATCTGTGCCGCACCACCTACACGGGATACGGAAAGACCCGCATTGATCGCCGGACGGAAACCTGCATTGAACATCTCTGTCTCTAAATAAATCTGACCATCTGTAATGGAAATAACATTGGTCGGAATATATGCGGATACGTCTCCTGCCTGTGTCTCAATGATCGGAAGTGCTGTCAGGGAACCTCCGCCTAATTTGTCGGAAAGTCTTGCTGCACGCTCTAACAATCTGGAATGTAAGTAGAATACGTCTCCCGGATATGCCTCACGTCCGGGTGGTCTTCTAAGGAGTAAGGAAAGTGTACGGTATGCTGTTGCATGTTTACTCAGATCGTCGTACACAACAAGTACATCTTCTCCATTTTCCATCCATTCTTCTCCGATCGCACATCCTGCGTACGGAGCAATATACTGTAACGGTGCAAGCTCACTTGCTGTAGATGCTACTACCGTGGTGTAGCTCATTGCACCAAATTCTTCTAATGTATTTACAATCGATGCTACCGTAGAGGACTTCTGTCCAATGGCAACATAGATACATTTTACATTCTGACCCTTCTGATTGATAATCGTATCAATTGCGATTGCTGTCTTACCGGTCTGTCTGTCTCCGATGATCAACTCACGCTGACCTCTTCCAATCGGCACCATGGAGTCGATTGCTTTGATACCCGTCTGTAACGGAGTATCTACAGATTTTCTGGAAATAACACCGGATGCTACTCTTTCGATCTGACGATATTTTGTAGTTTCAATCGGTCCTTTGCCGTCGATCGGCTGACCCAGTGCATTTACTACACGTCCGATCATTGCATCGCCTACCGGTACTTCCACGACTCTTCCGGTTGTTTTTACGGTATCTCCTTCGTTGATATTCTTCTGGTCACCTAATAATACGGCACCAACATTATCTTCTTCGAGGTTTAATACCATTCCATATACTTCTCCAGGGAATTCTAAAAGCTCTCCCTGCATTGCATTCTCAAGGCCATGAATACGAGCGATACCGTCTGCTACCTGGATAACTGTACCAACGTCAGTCACTTCCAGTTTGTCCGCATAACGTAAGATCTGCTCTTTAATAACGGAACTGATTTCCTCTGGTCTTAAATTCATGGAACTTCCTCACCTACTTTCAACTAAATTTCTTATTGTCCACTCTCTACCATTCCGATCGGAATATGGTAAAGCTCCTTGGACAGATTGTATAACTTTGTACGGATGCTGCTGTCTACCACTCTGTCGCCCATACGGATGACCATTCCTCCGATCAAAGCCGTATCCACTTCATAATGCATCTCAAAAGACACATAGTTTGTCGTTTCTAACAGCTTTTTCTCTACCTGCTCTTTCTGCTCTTTGGACAGTTCCATGGCAGAAGTTACATGAACGGTTCCAATCTTCTTATATTCCTTTACTTCATCTCTGAAGTAAACCAGAACATCCTTTGTTTTTCCAAAATGGTCTTTTTCCACTAAAAGTTCTAACAGTCCGACAATCTCATCTGACACCTTCCCTTTGAAGATATTCTCGATGAGCTGCATTTTTTCTTCTTTTACAACCTGTGGATGACTCATCAGCCGGGATAATTCTTCATTTTCCTCAAGGACACGCAGAATTCCTTCCGTCTCCTCAAAAAAATCATCTACACGGTGTTCTTCCACAGCAGTTTCAAATAAAGCGTCCCCATATGTTTTGGATACTAATTTTGCCATGTTGAATCACCCATCTCTTTCAATGTTTCTTCCACTAAGGTATCCTGTATCGTTGTATCAATGGAAGCCGATACAACCTTTTGTGCCATCATGGACGCAATACCAATGACTTCCTGCTTCATCTCGTCCATTGCACGTTTCTTTTCAAGTATTGCTTCTTCGTTCGCACGTTTGATGATGCGGGAAGCCTCTTCCTTCGCTTCTTCCACGATCCGTGCTTCGTTTTTCAATGCTTTCTGGCGGGCTTCGCTTAAAATCTCCTCAGCCTCTTTTTCAATATTTTTCAGCTTTGCATCATATTCTGCCTTCAATGCCGCTGCATCCTCTTTATCGAGTTTTGCCGTATCTAAGTCTGTCTTGATCTTCATCTTACGGTCTTCTAACATCTTACGGACCGGATTAAATAAAAGGTAAGATAAAAACAGAAACAGTACAAACACAGCGATCGCCGCTAACACGGTATCATGCAATAACTGAAAATCCAGATCAAATAACCTTGTCATAACTTAGAAGTATGCCTCCTTTCCGTTATTCTTATCCCGTGAGTATGACTCACTCCTGAAATCCGCCATTATTTTGCCAGTGGCTTTACGAAAAGTAAGAGCATTGCAACTAACAGACCATAAAGACCTGTTGTCTCTGCTACCGCCTGTCCTAATAACATGGTAGAAGTAATATCGGATTTTGCACCCGGATTTCTTCCTACTGCTGCTGCTGCATGTCCTGCTGCAATACCCTGACCAATACCAGGTCCGATACCTGCGATAACTGCAAGACCTGCTCCGATTGCTGAGCATGCTAAAATTAAATCATTTCCTGTAATCATAATATAATCCTCCTAAAATAACTTATTCTGTGTCCATTGCCTGATTTACATACGTCATTGTCAGCATACAGAATACATATGTCTGAATTGCTCCTGAGAATAAATCAAAGTAGACATGTAATGCTGCCGGCCATGCGATTGCAATTTTCGCTAAAAGGCCATAAATCAATGCCATGATTACGGTTCCCGATAATACATTTGCGAATAAACGCAAAGACAGGGATACCGGCACTGCCAAATCTCCAATAATATTAATCGGTGCCCAGAATGGCCACGGATCACAAAGACCCTGGAGCACACCTTTTACCTTCTGATACTTGAATTTACAGAATGTGATCATGGTAAATGTAATCAATGCCATTGCCAGCGTTGTTCCATAATCCGCAGTCGGTGGTCTGAGTCCAAACAGACCGGATATATTGCTGAATAAAATAAATAAAAAGATGGTGCTGATATAGTTCTTAAACTTCCGGGAATTCTCTCCCATTACATTTTCCACCATACCATCTAATTTCTCCACTATCAGCTCTGCGATATTCTGTAACGTATCAGGTACATCCGTTGCATGCTTCATCTTACGGTTTATTACAAAGGCAAATCCAATCAATACCAGCATTACGATCAGCACACATACATGTGTCGTCGTGATCCATACTTTATGACCGAATAATTCATAGGAAAAAAGCCCATGTATCATAAAATCAATATCATCTGCTCCGGACGCCATCAAAATTGCATCACTCACAATTTCACCTCCTTAGTTACTGTTATATGACAGTACTGTTCTCTGACGGTTTCTCCTCCCCCTCACTACCATACAGTACTCTATGAATAAAAGGCTGCAGATAGGCCGCTGCCTTTAATCCCATAACTCCGACAAATTCCATTAGTACATTTCCTAAGCGGAATTTTAACGTGACAAAAAATATGATCACTACTATCATATATCTTAGAAGGGACCATGCGACAATCTTGTTTCTGGCATGATTCTCGCCATTGAGTGCAATCGCATCTTCGATCACAACAGCGATATGGATCGCCATTCCCATTGCCATCGCAATGCCAATCCAAAGTCCCGTGCTATAAAGCAATTTATCTTTTACAAACCAGACTCCTATGAACTGCACCAGCAGACCATAGAGTACAATTCCAAGCAAAAGAGCCGGAAGTGCCTTGTTAAGTCTCTTTATCATGCTTCTTATCATCACTTTCGTATATTTTTTTTGCTACGATATAGCAATTTCGGAACCCGGCAAGAGCTCCTAAAATAAATAATGGAATTATAAAAAAGCCGAGACCTAACTTTTTATCAATAAAAATACCAAGTCCCGTACATAAAAAAATAGGAACTATCATGTTAATACCAAATTGTGTAATCAGAACAAGTGACTGATAAACGCTCTTTTTGTACTTCACACATAGCTCCTTTCCGTTTGCATACCGCAAACTATATAGATTCATATTATACTATTTTTCTTAAGATTGTCCACAGTATTTCTCAAAATTTTCACACATTTTATTTTTCCATATTCCACCTGTTTTATAACTGATTTCCTATGGTTTTCCGGGTATTTTATAAAATCATCTTAATCTCCCGGTTCGTATGTTCATATTTTCGGTATTTTACACCTGCTGCATCTAACATCCTCTTAGACGCAATGACTCCCGGTGTGTTTTTGTATTTATCTTCATCGTAGATGATATAGCGGATCCCGGACTGGATAATGGCTTTTGCACATTCGTTACACGGAAAAAGTGAAACATATAACGTAGAACCCTCCAGACTGCCGCCACGGTAATTCAAAATAGCATTTAATTCACTGTGTGTCGTGTAAAAATATTTGTTGTCCAGTGGCTCACCTTCTCTCGCCCATGGAAACTCATCATCGGAGCATCCTGCCGGAAATCCATTGTAGCCCATGGATAAAATCTTATGATCCGGGCTTACAATACAGGCTCCTACCTGCGTATTCGGGTCTTTTGAACGCATGCCGGAAAGCATTGCTACGCCCATAAAATATTCATCCCAACTGATATAGTCTTCCCTTTTGTCACTCATATGCATTCCTCCTTCAATATATATGAAGAACGGATTGTCAAATATTTGACAATCCGCTGTATTCTTTCTCCTATTTTGTACCGAAAATACGGTCTCCCGCATCTCCAAGTCCCGGCACAATATATCCATTCTCATTCAGATGATCATCTAATGCTCCAACAATCACGTCAACATCCGGATGTGCCTCCTGCATACGCTTTACACCTTCCGGTGCTGCAATAATGCACATGAAATGAATTCTCTTTACACCCTTATCCTTTAACATCTGGATTGCAGCAACAGAAGAACCTCCGGTTGCAAGCATCGGATCTACCACAAATACTTCACGCTCATCACAGTCCTTTGGCAACTTGCAGTAATACTCTACCGGCTCTAATGTCTCTTCATTTCTGTATAATCCGATATGTCCTACTTTTGCTGACGGAATCATTGCTAACATTCCGTCTACCATTCCAAGACCTGCTCTTAAAATCGGAACAACTGCTAATTTCTTTCCTTTCAATTCCTTTACGGTTGTCGTACAGATTGGCGTGGTAATCTCCACATCTGTCAACTCTAAATCTCTGGTTGCTTCATAGCACATCAGCATTGCAATTTCACTGATTAATGTTCTGAAATCCTTTGAACCGGTATCCATTCTCCGAATCCATCCAATTTTGTGCTGAATCAGAGGATGATCCATAATAATTACTTTTGACATTTTTCTTCTCCTTCATTAAGTATTTTAACTAATTTTTTTATCGACTTATTCAATGTTTCATAACAGATCCCATATGCCTGAAGGTTTCCGCCATATGGATTTAAAATCTCTAACTCATCCCCTACAAACTCTGTCAGTACCGCAACATCTTCTTTTTCCACATTCGGAAAAAGCTCAAATATCTTCTGACGGCTCTCCTCACTCATAGTAAGGATCAATGTATTGTCTGTGATATCCTCTTCGGTGATCTGCTCCGACATAAAACCTTCCGACTTTAAACCGTTACTGATCATGACCGCCTCTGCCTTTTGGTTCAACGGTTCCGGAAAAAGCACTACCAGTCCACGCGAAAGTACTTCCACCGGACGGTTCAATACCTGTTCCTCTAAAATGCCTGCCGCCATCGGTGCCCGGCATGTCCCCCCATCCTCTGCAAATATGATCCTGTCGTATGCCTTCATCTTTTTCTCCTGTACTGCCTGCAAAACATGGTGACCTGCTGCTTTTAACAGACGGTTCATAATTGCCTGCCCCAGTCCCTCGGATTCAAAGCTCTCAGAGTAGATGGTATCCACATCCAGATCATCAAATTTACGCAGTATGCCATAAAGATGCCTTGCGATCGCATCTTCGTCTTCTCTTGCTCCGATGCTGATGACATCTCCACACCGGTATTCTCCGGCTGTTTCATCGGTCGCTATAATTCCTATCTTTTTCCCCTGTGATATCCCTGTATGTGATAAATAGTTAATGGTGCCTATAACATCCTTTTTTTCACCGGTAACAACGGTAAGATCTGCCTTTGGTGCATAATGCCTGTACTTCATACCCGGTGCTTTCGGTTTCTGTAAAGAATCAGATGCGATCAGTCCCGGATCTACATGAACCTCTCCGATCACTTCTTCTAACATCTCCTGTGTGATATATCCCGGACGCAGGATCATTGGTGTCTCTTCCGTTAAATCGATGATTGTAGATTCAATTCCGATCCCCACGCTTCCGCCATCTAGGATCAAAGGAATCTTCTCATTTAAATCTGTCATGACATGCTCTGCTGCCGTAGGACTTGGTCTGCCGGATGTATTGGCACTTGGTGCCGCAATATAAGTTCCGCTTGCCGCTATCAATGCCAGTGCTATCGGATGGTTTGGCATCCGCACTGCCACGGTGTCCATTCCGCCGGTTGTCTCATATGGAACTGCTGCACTCTTTTTTACGATCATGGTCAGTGGTCCCGGCCAGAATTCCTTCGCAAGTTTTACTGCCTTTCCCGGTACTTCATCCGTCAGATTCCTTAAATCTGACACCTCTGCTATATGAACGATCAAAGGGTTGTCAGATGGTCTTCCCTTTGCTTCGTAAATCTTCTTTGCTGCGGATGCCTGCATGGCATCTGCTCCGAGCCCGTATACTGTCTCGGTTGGAAATGCTACCAGCCCGCCATCACGAATGATAGCTGCTGCTTTTGCAATGATTTTATCATCTATGGCTTCTAAATTTAGCTTCTCTATTTCTGTTTTCATAATTTTTATTATACCACGTTATGAAAATATCGCAACAAAAGAAACAATTCTTACAACATTTGTAATATTTCTGCCTATGGTTTTTTCGCACTCTTAGCTTCTTCGTTCAGGTAATTTTCAATTCCTTTGCTGATCGCCACGGCAACTTTTTGCTGATATTCCGCATCTGACAGCAGATCTGCTTCCTGACGGTTACTCAAAAATCCGCACTCTACAATAACCGTCGGTGTTTTTGTCTTTTTGAGCAGATAATAGCTTTCATTGGCTTTTGCCGTCCGATGATTTTCCTTATCTAATTCTGCAACGAGACTCTTTTGGATAACTTCCGCTAATTCTTTTCCTTCCTGTGACTGTCCGTAATAAAATACCTGTGCTCCCTTCACATATTCCTCCGGATAACTGTTCTGATGGATACTAATGGTAAAAACAGGCTTTTCCTTATTAATAATTTCACAGCGTTTCTTCATGTCCTCTACTTTTTTATTGCGGGCAGTTCTGTGATATAACCCTTTATCACTGTCTCTGGTCAGAACAATTCTGTATCCTTTTTTTTCTAAAATCTTTTGGAGTTTCTTTGCGATAGCAAGATTTAATTTCTTTTCTTTCTCCCCATTGATACCGATCTTTCCCGGATCATCTCCGCCGTGACCGGCATCAATGACAATACAGGTCTGTGTTTTGGCAACTTTACTCTGCTGCACATAGATTGCACCGCGTTTTGCTAAAAATCCTGCGGATACAAGAAGGATGACTGCCATAATAAGTTCGATTTTCTTTTTCATACCGAATCTTGCCTGAGAAATTAAAGTTGTTGTAGTCTATGCGAACCGGGTTCTAAATATGTTTCCTTGTGCAAAGGATTCCTTATCCTCTGGTATAGTGAAAATATGGAAATTATGTTTCACTCACATTGTTTTTCGTTTGCACAAATCAGATATGGAAAGTTTCTTTTTGTGCAATGGAAATGAAACTCAAAAAATCGTGTCACCCGCTGGTGGCACGATTTTTGTTTTAAGAGGTTCATTGGAATGGTTTGCACAAGGAAACTTGGAATGTCTGATTTGTGCAAACTACAAAGAACCTTAATTTACATATTTAATAATGGTATCCCATACGGTAGGATCTTCCATGCCCAGCTTCCATACGGATGTTCCGGCAATTTTCGCTTTTTTGGCCGCCTGTAACTTCTGCTCGATAGATTTCGATTCTTCCATCCACATTTTGTAGGTCTTTCCATCCTTCTGGTACTCGATATAATACTGACCGTATTTATCTGACCATTTTGGTGAAGCTCCACTGTTATTCACTACGGTCTGCTGGTTATTCATCTTCACTACTTCAGAGGTTACCGTTACCTTTTTATCTTCCCCTGTTGTCTCTGCCCAGAGTCTGGTATAGAACGGAAGTGCAAGGATCGTCTGCTCTGCCGGTACTTCTTTTAACGTATCCTTAATTCCATTCTTCACAAAATCAATGGATGCTACAGAACCGGCTTCTTCAGAACCTTTATAATGTTCATCGTAGCCCATAATGATAATATAATCTGCAAAACAGGACTGCTCTTTGCGATTATAAAATGCTGTATAGGAAGATGGTACATAATTATCTACGGATAATACAATGTCATTTTTCTTACACTTTATGGAAAGCTCACGGATAAACTGTATATATCCTTCCCCGGCATCCGTACTCAAGGCTTCCATATCTACATTGATACCGTCTAAATCATACCGGATCGCGGCAGAAATCAGATTATTAGTCAGATTCTCCCGTGTTGAGGTATGCGTCAGTACCTGTGTCGTATCCACATCCGGATTCTCCAGATTGCTTACCAATGCCCAGACTTCTACATTATGCTGATGTGCATAAGTCACATAATCACTGCTTGCTAAAGTTTTGATCCCTCCGTTATTATCGTTCAGATAAAACCATGTCGGAGAGATGACATTGACACCCTTTGTCGCAGAAAGTACGTTTGCAAGTGTACTGTTGGCTGCCTGCTCCGTTACCTGATGCCATGCCATGTTGATCTTTTCTTTTTTCAGATTATGTGTGATCTGTGGTTCCTTAAAATCACTTTTTAATTCTTTCTTTTCTGCCTTATCAAGCTGGCGGTTCTTCACATAACCGATATATCCGTCTTTGGTGCAGACTTTTGTCCACTTTTCACCTGACTCTACAATGGTAACTGTTTCATCCTTTTTTACAGTTCTTAAAATAGGACTCTTAATGCCGCCCTTTACACGAAGCTCCGCATCCTTTTTAACAGAAGACTGCTCGATGGTTCCCCAGGTCTTTGTTAAGGTGATACGATTCGGATCTTTGTACATTTTATATTTAATATTTGTATATTTTTTCACAAAATCCAGTGCCACATATGTTTTATCTGCATCGGCATATACGATGGTATAATTCTCCGTATGCTTTTCTTTTGCTGTCTGATATTCACTGCTGCCCGCTGCTACGGAAGTGACTTCCGAAGGTGTTGTATACAGAAGTTTGTTCTCATTTCCATCCCAGTAAAATCTCTGATTTAACGTATCATGCAAAAAACGGTATTCAATATAAATCTTTCCTGCCACTAACTTTGCCGTGGTATCCTGTTTTACATTGTCTACGATCACTGCCGTATCGTCAGCTTCCTTTAACTGATAGTATTCTTTTAAATCAGCCTTTTCCTTAGACGGAACATACTTCTCTATGACTGCTTTTCCTGTTAACATGAGGACTACTACTACAATCAAAAGCACGACCGCAAGGACAGGCGATGTTTTTTTCTTCATGTGTTACCTCCCTTATGATGTCTTTTGGTATTATAGCATATCTTGTCGCTTTCAATCCACCCTAAGAGCAGAATTTTCATAATATTGGAGGGAAGACGTTCTCCCCTCCGTTTTTCGCAGGCATATCCGTCTCCTTCAATGCTTTTTATTATCGATCTGTTATTTTGTCAAAATGTATCTCTTTCAACACCCCTTTCTGAAAAATATAATCACGCATATAAGTGGAATCCTCATTCACGGACATGGTTTCCATCACTTTTTTGGAATCACTTGCATGCCCTTCCATCCAGATGCCGACTCCGCGTTCCTCTAATGTTTTTAATTCCATAAATAACTTGACTTCTTCTTTGTCTGATGTCATCTCATTCCTCATTTCTCCCGAACCCAAAAGGATTTTCTCTGTTTCGTTCTTTGTCTTTTTATGCTATGTTGTGATATATTATCGTTGATTCTATCAGATATACTGACAGACAGAGAAATCTGCTACAGTGTCTCGGGTTGCTTTTTTTCTTATCTTTTTTATCCCATCATCACCATATCCCTGTACTTTCACAAATTCCTTCCAGCCTGTCAGCCGGCTTCACCTCTCTTCTTCATCCGAACGGACGTTATTAGAGCATCCCTTTCTGTTAAAAAATATAAAATTATCCCTTTTCATTTTTCACTTACTTGGAAAACTAATTGACAAACAGGATTGAACCTGTTTTTCAGATCTAAACTACAGATGCCGATGAATCATTTTGAATATATAATGAACGGCATGACTTTCTGTAATCTATAGATGGTCTTTCTTCTTTAGAATATTTCAGAAAGGTATCTCATATCTTTTTATATCATACGAGTAACAGAAAGACAACCCATTTTTACATTTTTTTTGAATCTTTATGCTTTTTTTATAATCTCTTTCCTTAAAATTACATTTACATATTCTGATTATTTGATTATAATAATAGTACCAATTACTTGAGTTTCTTGAAAAGGAAGTGATTTTATGAAAATAGAGAAAGTAAATGATAACCAGATTCGCTGCACACTGACAAAAGAAGATCTTGCTGACCGTCAGTTAAAGCTGAGTGAATTAGCATACGGAACAGAAAAAGCAAAAGTCCTGTTTCGCGATATGATGCAGCAGGCAGCCTATGAGTTTGGTTTCGAGGCGGAAGATATTCCTCTGATGATCGAAGCAATTCCTTTATCTGCTGATACCATTATCCTGATCATTACCAAAGTGGAATATCCGGAAGAGATTGATACTCGTTTTTCTAAATTTTCAGAGGGAGATGAAAGTGATTTTGATTCCTACTCGCAGGAAGATGGTTCCGGTGTTGCTTTAGAAGGCGCTGACGATATCTTAGGTCTTTACAGAAAAATGCAGGAAGAGCGTCAGAAAGCAGAACAGGAGTTAAAGCAGAGTGCAGATTTTGTTCCATTAGAAGCAACATTTTCTAACAAGGAACAGGAAGTACCTGAAAAAAATGATGCGAAGAAGGAACCGGTAGATGTCTTTACCGACATTACCAAATTATTTGTTTTCCAGAATTTAGACAACGTTACCAGACTTGCTCACGTTCTCAATGGTTTTTACCATGATCAGAACGACTTATATAAAAATCCGGCGAATAAGAAATTTTATCTTGTTATCCATAAAGGAAAACACACACCGGAAGATTTCAACAAGGTCTGCAATATTCTTTCTGAATATGCACATCAGGAACGCTATACCGATGCTTTAGCCGCATACTTTGAAGAACATTATGATGTGATCGTTTCTTCTAATGCACTTGAAGTTTTAGCGGAACTGTAAGCCGTATGATAGAGAATATATAAAAACGTATCAAAAAAGCCGCGACATTTACTGCCGCGGCTTTCATTTTTTCTTTCTTAACCCTGCTGCTCTAAGAAATTATTGATATCTTCTACAAGTCCGTCCGGATCTACACCATGAACCATTGCTGCTTCTTCGATCGTCTCCATCTGGGAAGAAGGACATCCAAGGCAGTGCATTCCGATTCCTAAAAGAAGTGGTGCAATATTCTCATCAATACGGAGTAATTCTCCGATCATGGTTGATTTCGTAACCTTTGCCATCTTGTTATACCTCCAATCTGTACTGCCTGTCCCATGACAGGTTATTAGTAGTATAATACCTTTTCGTATTTTTTTCAATGCATTTTCTATTTGAAGTATTTTACACTTGTATTTGCCCTGTTTTTGTAATAAAATGTGACTAAGCGCAGAGGTTATCTGCGAAAAGTAAACTTTTATATATTAAGGAGGAACAACATTATGGCATACGTAATTACAGATTCTTGCGTAAACTGTGGAACTTGTGAAGGTGAGTGTCCAGTAGGAGCTATCTCTGCAGGAGACAGCAAATATGAAATCGACGCTTCTTCTTGCGTTGATTGTGGAACATGTGCTGGTGCCTGTCCTACAGGAGCTATCGAGTCCGAGTAATATGTACATGTACAAATAGAACCGTCACGGATGTGGCGGTTTTATTTTTGTATGTATTTATCCTTTTTGCAATTCTTTCTTCTTATTTAAAAATGTTATGGTTTTTCCCGCTATATAATAACCGATTTCATAGACAATGATTCCGCCAAATACATCCACCAACACATGCTGCTTTACAAAAAGTGTCGATGCAAATATGCCAAGTGCCATCACCGTAGTCGCATAGCGATACCACTTCGGAGGTTTTTTCATGGCAAATGCTGCATGGATACAACACCAGCTTTCCAAACAGTGAATAGATGGAAAGAGGTTTACCGGTGCATCCATGTGATAGATAAATCTGACCAGGTCATTGCAGAATCCGCTTCCTGTCACCTCCGGTCTTGCCAGTGTCGTTGGAAAAAATAAAAAGAACAACAGACAGATCACTTTTGCTGCCACATCTCCGTAAACGATCCGGTAACAGAACTCTTTTCCTTCCCGGGCAACCAGCAGATAATTCGCGATCCACTGAATATATGCCAGTACATAAAACAGAATGAACGGCGCTACAAAAGGAATCCATTCATCCAGTGCCGTTGTGATCGTATGAAACGTCAGATAATCCCGCAACTGTGACGTTCCAAAATAAACCAGCATATTGATACTGACCGCCAGGATCAAAGGCAGAACCGAATATCCGGGTAAAATCTTTTCAATCCATTTACGCATGTCCTATTACTTCTCCCATTCTTACAGGTGTCTCTATTCCGTGTCTGGAACGCTCCAACACATCCTGACGGATCTTTACTCTGTCTTTTTTTACCAAAAGAACGATCGTAGAACCGCCATACTGAAACATCCCTTTTTCTTCGCCGCGAAAAACCATTCCCGCTTCTTTATAATTCACAATTCTTCCTACCAGCATTGCACCTACTTCCATCTGCACAACCGGCCCGAATGTGTCTGTCTTAATAACCGTGTACTCCCTGCTGTTTTCCGTATACACCGGAAGCTGATCTAATGCCACCGGCCTTACCGTATGAAAAATTCCCGGCAGATGAATATTTCTGCTCTTCTTTCCGGAATCCACATAACAATATCTGTGATAGTGATCGACGCACAGGCGAAATACCAGACAATAACCATCCTGATAATGCTTTGCTATCTTCTCATTCCGCAGCAAAGAAGATACCGTATAATGACTCTGTTTGATGGGAAGCACTGTCCCTTCTTCGATCTTCCAGACAGAAAGCAATCCATCGCATGGTGCGATCAGATGCTCCGGATTCCTGTCGATCGAACGACGATCCTCTTTTATTTTTCTTGAGAAAAAATCATTAAAACTTCCAATCTGCTCTAACTCATATTCCGACAGATCGATCTGATTCTTTTTTACAAACGGACGTATCAGGCATTTTGACAAGGAAGAATCTAAAAACCGTCCACAGATCTCTGAAACAGATGGCTGCGTCAGAACCTTCAGTACCATTCTTCCCGGTCCCGTCCTATATAAAAAATGCAATGATTCCACGTTTACCTCCTGACACATGCCAGCACGATAGCTAAAGCCGCAAATTCTACAACTCCTAACAGGATCATCAACGCAATCTGCCGGTTTTCCGGCTTCCTGATCTGGATTTTAGAGATAAATAAAAATCCCATAACGATCATAACGCCAAAATATAAAAGCGTTAAATCTGCTTTTACAAAAATATGTATCAGCAATACCGCAGGAAACACCAGTGCTGCACTTGTTACCGGCAGTCCGGTATATACCTTCTGTCCGCTTTCATCCCTGTTCTCATCCTCTTCTTCTAACACATTAAAATATGCTAAACGGATCATTGCAACCAGCACATAAAAGATTGCAATCATAATAGAAATGACCTGATAAACAATTGTTTCTCTTCCTACACTGACAAAACGGAAGTTCGGCAGCGTTGTACCCTCTAAACCACGTCTTATCATTGCGATCCCGATGCATGCCGGCAATACACCAAATGCGATCAGATCGGAAAGGGAATCGATCTGGATACCAAATTTTTTCATCTGCTCCGTGCGGTCTTTTTTCGACCTTGCCACTTTTCCATCAAAGGTATCACACAATCCCGAAAATAGCAGAAAAAACATGCCAAGATAAGGATGCCCCACACCGTTTAAACACAGTATAATCCCTGTGGTACCGGATAAAATGGACAAATAGGTCAATATTACCGTGTAATCGTAAAATCCAATCATTTTTATTTATCTCTCCGTACTTCTTTTTTTCTTAAACATATGTAACCAATCAGCACTGTAATCATGCTAATCATCATACAGCCATAAAAGGATAGCCCTCTGCTTAAAATCTCCAAATGATAAGCATCGCTTTTACTCATTAACTCTTTATATCCACTCAACATCAGATAATCGGCAACTCCGATCGCGCCCGGGATCGGTACGCAGTTGGAACCTAAAACAACATAAATCTGTGTTGCAAACAATTCCCATATCTTTGATAAATCCCCGTGGATTGCAAAAAAAGTAAACAGTGTTACCATAATCTGTGACATTCTCTGAAGTAAATTCAAAAGAAATGCTTTCCACAAAACCCTTTTCTTATGAAAGATCAGCTCCACACAATTTGCATAGTCCTTTAATGCAGCTTCCATTTTATTCTGTACTCTGTCAGCAGCATGAACGCAGTGAATCTTCCTTAAAAATGCCTCCAGCCAGACTGCTAATTTTTTCAAAATTTCCTGTTTTCTTAACAATAAGTAAAATATGATCGCAAGAACACTTAAGACAATAATCCCACTTACAATAAAGATCTTACATACTACGCTGAAATTCAAAAATATCTTTGGAAATGCCAGAATTGCAAACACACCAATGGAAATCACCGCTAACGTATACATGATCAGATTTACTAACAACGCTGCCATAACTGTGGTCGCCGGCATTCCGTCTTTTATCATAAAAAAAGCACTGGCAGGCTGTCCGCCCGATGCCGATGGTGTGATCGCAGAAAAATAGATATCCGCTGCGGAATATACAAAAGCATCCTTATGCTTTGTCGGATATCCCATATGAAAAACAATCTCCCGCAGTGCCTCACCTTCAAAAAAGATAAAGCCAAACATACTGATACAGGAAAGTGCAATCCCCGGAACTGATGCATCCCTGATACTCTCTGCAAGCTGTCCAAAAGATACCCCTCCGCCGCGAAAAACTGCATAGATTGTCACTGCTGCTATCATAATTGTAGCAAAAAAGCATAATATCTTATTTCGCTGCATATTCGTGCCTCTTCAATTCTAATCTGTCGTTACATTCTGCTTATTACATGGTGCTATTATAGCATACTGTATGATAACTGACTACAAATCTTAAGGAACATTAAGAAACAGAGCTATAAAAATTATAGGAATAATGTTAATTGTACTTGTCCATTAAATCCTTTTTATATTGTTCTCTATCATATTCATATTGAGTGTATTCATCCTGTGCGTATTCACCCTGTGTGTATTCACTTTGAGGATATTCGTTTTTGGTATATTCATCCTGAGTGTATTCATATTTTGGAAATTCCTCACTCATTCTCACTGCATTTGCTTTCTTTCTCGTGATTATAATTGAAAATATCATATTAAGAACAAAGAGAACGATCCAACTTATTCTGAATATATTAATTCTTAACTCATATTTCTTAATCAGCTTCTCTGCCTGTTCTATATCTAAAAGTAAATATTCACTATGGTGCGAATTATTAACAATTATTTTCCGCTCGCTAAAGCTATTCGGAAATAACTGTCTTGCGATTTCCAAAGGTATATACTGAGTATCATTCCATGCTGTATCATAATATTCCTCATAAGTCCATTTATGTTTTATTATTTCATTTACAATAATCCTTGCTTTTGAATTAAATAATGATGATACCTTAGAACCATATGTGATACTATCAGAGACTCCCACATATTTCAATCCATCTGAATTGTCCGGGTTAGATATTTCAACCGAGTCTGCTTCATAATATATCACTGCATAATCATCATCAATTAAATCTTTTACATATTTCTCAGCCCATTCTTCTGCATCTTTATCATTTTTAATTTCTTTTCCTGCTTTTTCTAAATCCACATTTACATAATATAACTGGCAACCGGTAGTATCATAAAATTTTATTGCCGTTGAAACTAAAGTATCCGCATCAAAGGAAAACATATTATCTTTCTCATCGATTACAAAATTCTCATTAAATTCATTTGGATTTTTTATTTTCTTAAACTCCAATTCTTTCGGTTTTATCATATCCGTGTATTCTATTGCCTTATTTAAAGTCGTTATGTAAGACTTCATGCTTACATTATATATAGCAGTGGTGAACCAATATACAAATAATAATCCCCATAAAATAGCAAAAACTAAATTATAACTATCCTTTTTTTTCTTATACTTATCCATAATACCTCCAAAATAATAAATAATTAAGAATAAAAAAAATGCTTTGACAACGTACCGTCAAAGCATTTTTCATTATCGTCTTCGTACTATTACAAGACTCTCTCCCTCACAACTACATACTGCTCGTATTACCGTATTCGTTCATAATACATTCATTGTTTTCTCTTGCGTTTTTTACCATGTTCTTTCGTGTCAATTCTATTTATTTTCCTCTTATATAGGACCAGATATGATTCCAAATATCTATTCCTGCACTATAGAATGACATCCCCATCCCTCCTTTGTCTGTATTATAAAATACAGATTTCTGTCTTCTCAACAGAAGAGGAATGAATGGTCATTTTTAGGAATAAGCGGTCATTTTCAGACATTCCAGAGTACAATTTCTGCTATAAATTTCTGATTTTCACAGTCAAACGACACCTCACCCTGATATTTTTCGACTGCATTTTTTAAATTATAAATACCAAATCCATGGTTCTTCTTATCCTCTTTAGATGTACGTCCTTCTATTTTTTTAACATTGACCTCTGACATGACCGGATTCTCCATACGGATATAGAGATTATCCTGAAGCATATAAAGCTTCAGATGAATCCACTTCTCTGCATCCTTTGGAAGTCTGTTGCAGGCTTCTACGGCATTGCGGATTAAGTTGGAAAATATCGTACATAAGTCAAAATCATCCACCTGAATATCTGCCGGTATCTTACCATCACAGGAAAAAGCAATTTCCGGTTCTTTAGAAAGACTATCCTCTAGGATTGCATTGATAAATCCATGATTCACATTGACGGTATAAGGTCTTACTTTTTGAGCATTTTCATTTACTTCTTCAATATATGTTTGTAATTTGTCCCAGTCTTTTTCTTTAGAAAAATATGACAATGCATTTACATGAGACTGCATATCATGCCGCAGGCTTCGTATTTCCTGTGTATTCTTTAAAAGAGTCTCATAATGCTGCTTTGAAAGTCTCAAATAATCATCCTTCAGCAAATTTTCCTCTTTATAATTTTTGCAGAAGGTGGCAATCACTGCTGCACCAATACACATGATATAAAGTAATTCCACTGTAATCATCACTAAAACACTCATTAAAATTTTTTCATTAAAACTCTTATTTTCCAGTTCCATTTCTATATAGGAACTAATTCCTGAAGCCATAAAAGAACATAAAAATCCCACAAAATAGTAATGTGTAGGAAGTTCTCTTAACCACTCTGCAATTTTATCATGTTTCTTGATATAACATATAAGTCCTAAAATGCATAGGGTCTCAAGAACAGTTCCAAACGAACGATTCAGATTTTCTTTTCTTATGAACTCGATAATAACCATCACTGTTCGGATAGGGGTAGCTACTATATCTATAAAACCTAAAGAAAATAGAAATAATACAACTTTTCGTTTCCATTTTTCTTCTACAAAAAACATAAACGTTAAAATAATTAATAATAATCTTCCCCAGTATAACCGTTCATCTTTCGGATGCAAATACGTTATAAGAATAACCTCTGCACATAAAATTCCCGACAATAACCATCTCTTTTTATCCCTTGTCGCTTTTACCTGGCAAATACCAAATGCCCATAAAAAGACACCAGCATATCCTAACAAGTAATCTAATTGTTCCATACTTCTTACTTCCTTACCTTACTTTTTTCCTAATGTATTCTCTATACGCTTCTTTTACCTTCGTTTTGAGCCTTCTGCTCACCGGTATTTTCTCCCCGTTACTTAAAAGAATGTCATCCTCGATTTTCTTTAGATGATAAAGATTTACAAGATAACTCCTGTGGCAGAGAAAGAATCCTCTTTCCTCTAATTCCTCTGCCCACTCCCCAATACTCTTATCAGAGAACATGGAATCCTGATTTTCCAGAATAATATCACAATATTTTGTTTCTGCTTTTATGTATAAAATCTGCTTCTCTTTGACAAAAGTTTCTTTTTCTGCACCTTTGATCAGAACACAATTCTCTTCTTCTAAATCTTTTAGAATTGCGTTTAAATACTTTTCCACTTCTTTCGGTGAAACGCGTTTTACTAAAAATCCAAATACCTGCTTTCCAAAAGCATCTCTCATCAGATCATTATGACTGGTGGTAAACACAATCCTTGTCTCTGCCTGAAGTTTTTGTAATTCATTTTTCACCATGATTCCGTCTAAGGCATTCATTTCAATGTCTAAAAACAGAATCTCCACATCCGGCTTTCTAAAAAACTCTTCTCCGGAACCATACTCCACTATTTCAGGCTCAATCTCACGCCCCTTAAAATAATTTTTGATAATACTTTTTAAATAATGCCTGTCATGATCTGAGTCATCACAAATACCAATCCTGATTTTCATACCAAAATTCCTCCTATGAAAGCGGACTTGTTTCTATATGATCTCTAAAACAACGGCTTCACAGCTTCTAAGACGAAGTTCTCCTCCCTGATAAAAAACTTCCTTCATATTAGAAACAAGCACAGTAATCTTTTGTATATTTTTCAACGACAGGCACACCTCGTCCGTTCCAAAATTTGCTGCGATCAGAATCTTCTTTCCATCGCCTCTTCTGGAAAATGCGATGAGATCCCTGTCTGAATGATCTTCTAAAAGCTCTGTATCCTTCAAAGCTTCCGGTACAATCTCCCCGTAGGTCAAAACCTCTTGATATTTCGCAGATTTTCGCAGTGCGATCAATTCCTTATAATAAGAAAAAAGGGAATCCTCGCTGCGGATCTGACTTTCTATATTAATACGATGATAATTTGGATTTACTTTCAACCATGGTACGCCTTTGGTAAATCCCGCATTTTTTTCCTCACTCCACTGCATCGGAGTCCGTGCGTTGTCGCGGCTTAAGCGGTAACAGCACAACAATGCCTCCTCTTCGGACAATCCCATGGATCTTGCCAACTGATACTGATCCTTCGTATTAATATCGTTATATTCCTCTACCGATTCCATTCGGCAGTTCTCCATGCCGATTTCCTGCCCCTGGTACAAAAACGGCAGTCCCCGAAGCATTATCGCCACCGTCGCTAACATTTTCTTCCCCGCATCATTCTGTGCATGAGGCGGAAGATAAGTATTTACACCACGCGGCTCATCATGATTTTCAATAATATTCGCTTCAAATCCAATATCGCCACATTTTAGCTGTCCTTCAAAAATTGTCTTTCTCCATTCTTTGAAATCTACAGGCTTTGCATCATACCAGCCATGCTCGCCCAAGGTCAACAAATGTGGTCCAAAGTCAAAAATCGTAGAAAAACAGCCTTCTGCTCCGATATATTCTTTGACATTCTTCTGCTCGTTAAATAATTCCGCTATTGTAAAAGCATCATATTTTGCAAAGGTCTGCTGCTTTAACTCCTGCAGCATTTCTTCCACGCCTTCCACCGATTCGACGAACTTTGTATAAGAAACCAATCCGTCTTTTCCATCCGGTTCCATATCCGGAAAATCCAGATCTTTTTTAATATTAATGATGGCATCTATACGGAATCCGGCGACCCCTTTTTCCAGCCACCAGTTGATCATACGATAAATCTCTTTTCTGACCTTTGGATTCGTCCAGTTTAAGTCGGGTTGTTCCTTTGCAAATGCATGAAAATAATAGTACTCTGTTCCTTCTATCGGTTCCCAGACGCTTCCTCCAAAATAGGAACGGTAATTACCGGAAGGAGGATGTCCTTCTTTTCCCTTTCGAAGATAAAAATACTGTCCGTATTCTCCTTCCGGCTCCTTCAATGCCTTTTGGAACCACTCATGTTGATCGGAACAATGATTTACGACCAGATCCATAATGAGATACATGTCTCTTTTTTTCGTTTCCTCTAAAAGTTCCTCAAAATCATTCATCGTTCCAAATGCAGGATTGATCGCATAGTAATCGGAAATATCATACCCCTGATCTACGAACGGAGACTGATAAATCGGCGATACCCAGATAATATCGATTCCAAGCATTTTCAGATAGTCCAATTTTTCTATAATACCGCGGATATCCCCAATTCCGTCATCGTTCGTATCATAAAAACTCTTTGGATAGATCTGATATGCAACCTTGTCATGCCACCACGTTCTTTTCATGCGGATTCCTCCTCAATTATGAACTCTTAATTATGGACTTTCGATTAAAACAACAGATTTACAAATCCCATCAACATTCCAAGAAGTCCTCCGAGCCAGACTAATGCATTTAACTCCTTCTTGGCGATCTCCATGATCATTTTTTCTAACTCCGCCATATCAAATTTATTGATCTTCTCTTCGACAACCTTTGGAATATTCAACTCCTGAATAAAATTCTCCGATTTTTTATCCATAAAGGTTTCATACACGATCCATATCTGATATTTAAGTCTTGGAAACTTCTCTTCTAACTGTTTTGTCACCTCGGAAACAGGCTTGTCCATCCACTCTTCATATCCGGAACCCAAATATTCTTCTACATATTCCGGGCATTTTTCCAAGATCAGATTATCAATTTTTACCGATAACGGCATCTTTGCTGCCTCTATTGCACCTGATGCCATTCCTCGCAGCATCGGATTCAGGTTCTTTAACACTTCCTCCACGCCATAATCTAAAATTGTCATACTGACGTTCTGCTCGATCAGTTTATTTGCGATGGAAACGCCCGCCTTTTGTGTAATATTTCCCTTTACCCCCTCAATGCTATCCGTAAAACCTTTTTCTTCTAAAACATCCTTTAACAGTTTATCATTTTCCTTCAACTGCTCTGCGATGTTTTCGTATTTGCGGTAAAACGCATTCTGCATCTCATCGGAGCAAAGTGCTTTTCCTAATGTTTCACTGTTTAAAAGTTCATTTCCGATAATTTTACCTATTGCTGCTGCAATTCGATTTTTTTCCTTTGGAATCAATCCCGGCGTAAACGGAAGCCTGAACTTTCCAATATAAATCTCCTTGTATGGACGAAAAAGCATCTTAATTGCAAGTCCGTTTGTGATCAAACCGATAATACCTCCAATGACCGGAGCAGCAATCACCTGTAAATCCATGTTTATCCTCTTTTCTATCTACTGATTCTCTATATTCTGTCTGTATTATAGCGAATTTTTCGTGGTTTGTCAGTATCTGTTTTCCTTGTATTTCCGCTTTTTTCAACAATTTCTTCGTTTCCGTTTTCTTGCATCCCTGTCTTTGTACATGGCAGACTATTCTGGTACTGCAATCAGCATGGTTTATTCTATCAGAATGTATAAATCCACTCCGTATATTTTTTTCTAAAAATACAAAGAACAGATTACACTCCTATGTGTGAATCTGTTCTTTCTTTTCAAGGCGACAACCAGATTTGAACTGGTGATAAGGGTGTTGCAGACCCGTGCCTTACCACTTGGCTATGTCGCCATATTCCATGGCCCAGATGAAACACTGTACTTTTCATCTAAACATGATTTTAACAAAGCACCGCGTTTTCGTCAAGAAATTTTTTCTTTTATATCATTTATACTCAATTTTATTTTTCTTTCTATATTTTATTTATTTTTTTATATGCTAAATTTGCAATTACCTTGCAGATCTACTTTATTTTTTATATTTGTTTTTTTTATAATTTATTTCTTCTCCTGTACCGGTTTTCAAAGATTTCTTATATATACCAAAGGAACTGAAGGAAATCCTAGTCAGGCACTACGGGATATGTTAAAAAATATAGAACATAGCAGGCAGGAAAATATTTTTAATCCAGATATCGCTTCTATCCATGAAATGGTGGCAGATATCAAAAAGCGTAAGGAGGTTGGCATTTATTATATGAAATCTTGGGAACGTGAAAAACTATTTCGGGAAATGGGCAAGGAAGAAAATCTTATTTCCATTGCTCAAAAGAAATTTCATAAAGGCTATTCCATTCAGGACATTGCAGATGCTTTAGAAGAACCTTTAGACACAATTACTCCAATTGTAAAATTAATCGAACAATACCCTAATGCATCTACGGAAGAAATCTTTGAAATGTTAAAAGAAGAAGATTCTATAATGTTATTATAATGAAAAAATACATTATAAATCGTTTCACAATATTTATATTTTTGTAATTAAAAACTCAGAAGAATAAATCTTCTGAGTTTTTTCAGAGGCGACAACCAGATTCGAACTGGTGATAAGGGTGTTGCAGACCCGTGCCTTACCACTTGGCTATGTCGCCATATTCTATATTATGCAATACTTTCTTTTTTAATGACTCCTACGGGAATCGAACCCGTGTTACCGCCGTGAAAGGGCGATGTCTTAACCGCTTGACCAAGGAGCCTTATTTCTTTTTCTCTTTACGGCTATCGCTGTCTTTTTCCCCGGGTTTTCTTCCAGATAAAAAAAGAGCTCCCCGAGTAGGGCTCGAACCTACAACCCTTCGGTTAACAGCCGAATGCTCTACCATTGAGCTATCGAGGATTATCATTCTTGATATTTACATACCTTCAAAACTTCATACAGATTCCTTGAACTTCTTCCCTTTTGGTCAAGCCCTCGACCGATTAGTAACAGTCAGCTCCATACATT
>JABLTS010113415.1_pt1 | contig 47881 bp, 39 predicted proteins | sample 7160081 | NCBI WGS metagenome assembly JABLTS01 (sample SAMN14651231, study PRJNA627086) | human gut metagenome | isolation source: feces | host: Homo sapiens | reverse complement strand
TAAATATTATAACTCAATTCAGTTGTAATTAAATATACAAAAGAAAAGAGTTTCTAATATATGTGAAAAAATCACATAATTATATTATACGTGTAGACTTTCTAACTAAGAATATTCTAAATAAAAAGAAGATAACTAGTATCTTAACTATATATTTGGAAATATTTTTAATAAAAGAAGTATTCACTCTAGAATATTATAGATATGGTTGATATTTATTTTAAAACTTAGAATAAGGTTTAAAATAACCCTCTAAGATTATAGCTTAGAGGGTATATAAATAATTATTTTAATATTTTAGTTTTACCTTTTCTTGGTACTATTATATTACCATTTATTTCATAAATATTATTATCAAAAATATCTTCTTTCTCTAGTTTTACAAAGTCTACTTTTTTATTTACTTCAGTAAGAGGTATTTCTTTAGTAATAACATAATATTTAGGAATATAAAGTTCTTTTAATTTAGTATATATTAATTTATTTAATTCATTAATAGTAGTTTCTTTTTCATCTTCATTATTAAAGATAATATGACATACTGGTATTTCTCTTTCAATAGAATCTTCTTTTTTTACTACACAGCAATCAAAAACATTATGATGAGTTTTAATTATTTCTTCAATAGCAGTTAACCATACTTTATCACCACTTCTAGTAATCATTCTCTTAGCTCTACCACAGTGATATATTCTGCCTTCTTTATCCATATAACCATAATCACTAGTATGAAGCCATACTTTACCATCTTTATGTTTCATTAATACTTTATCTGTTTCTTCTTTATCTTCAAAGTAACCTTTCATAACAGTAGGACCACTTATACATATTTCTCCTATTTTACCTTCTCCAAATGGTATTTCGTTATTATTTTCATCAAACATACTAACATTAACATTAATAAATGGTATTCCTATACTACCTAAAGCATAAGCTATTTCTTTAGAATAAGTAGCGGCCGCTGTTGACTCACTCTCTCCATATCCTTGTTTTAATGTTGCACTGCCACCATGATTTCTTATATATTCGTTAGCGGACTCTTCTTCTGCTACGGTAAGTTTATCTCCTCCAGATATTGGACTTGTCATAAATGATGTATCTTTTATAATATTACTATCGACCATTTCTTTAAATAGGATTGGTCCTGATAAGAAAATATTTGGTTTATATTTATCTAATAATAATGGATATTCCTGAGGAGTAAAGAATGGTATTAATTCTACTGATACTCCGCAACATAATAAACAATATGTAGCATTGTAGTAATAGGCTACTGATGGTGGTAAGATACTCATTGAAGTTTTACCTACATCAAAACCTAAATCTCCTAATTTAAAACCATAAGCACTACTATTTAGATTAATATTTGATAGAGGTACGCCTTTAGCATTACCAGTAGTTCCTCCAGTATATACTATTACTGATGTATCACTACCTATACCCATAGGTTTATTAAGTAGTTTACCTCCTCTAGTATATTTCTTCCAGTCTTTAAATGACATAAATCTTTTATCTATCTTATATGAATCAGACTCTCTTTCTTGTTTCTTCATATTAGTTAGAATATTTTCTAATTCTTTATATAATAATTTTGGATTATTACTGTGTACTTTACCTTTAGCATTTTCTACTAACATATTTAATTTTTGAATACCAGATAATTCTTCAAATAATGACATACAAATAATACTATCTAAAGTATCTACTTCTTCTATACCTTTACTTACTTTTTCGGTTATTAGTGGTACATCTGTTATAAAGAAATACTTAGATTTTGTCTTTACTAGAATATCTTTAATTCTATCTTCTGCTTCATCAAATTTTATTAGATTAGCAGTAGCTCCTAGTTTGGATAAAGCAAACCACATAAAGATTATATCTGGATTATTAAGCATCATAAATGATACTATATCTCCTCTTTTTATATTCATTTTATTAAATCTCTTGATATATTCTTCTACTTTACTTATTAGATCTTCTCTTGTATATACTTTACCACAATATGATAAAAGTTTTATATTACCATAACTTTCTGTTACTTTTAAGAAATAATCATAAGCATTCATATTTGTATCTAAGTAAGCTTTCTTTTCATCTGAATAAGTATTAATATCGACATTATAATACTTAAGCCATGGTTTTACATTAGATGCTAATGTTCCTTCGACCCTTCTTTCTTTATCAAGAACAAAATTTTCTCCATTAAATCTTTCTTTATTTATATTTATTTTCATTTAAATCCCCTCCAAAAACAATATTATTATATCATAAATTGTTAAATAGTCAAATTATTCATTGATATAAGAGTTTATTTTATGGTACAATATATTAAAGAGGTGACATAAATTGGGTAAGACTATTACTAAAGTTATAAGAGTAGATAATGATACTAAGAAATTGATGAATGAATTTTATAAAGATATGAAAAGAGATAAAACTCCTCCATATGCTGTATTTCAAGCTGATACTGGTGATACAATAGTTACTTTATATGAGTCTGGTAAGGCTATGTTCCAAGGGGTATCTGCGGATATTGAAGCTGGTATGTGGGAAAGTATTAGAAAAGATAAAGATAATATTGATTATTTTATGGATACTAAAGATACTAAAGTTAAAAAAGATATTGAAGTAGAAATTCCTAGTGATATTGCTTCAGTTGGTTCTGATGAAGTTGGTACTGGTGACTACTACGGTCCTATTGTAGTTACTGCTTCTTTTGTTAGTAAAGATAATATTCCTTTCTTAACTGAACTTGGTGTTAGGGATTCTAAGAAATTATCTGATGAACAAATTCTTAAGATAGTACCTAAGATTATTAAAAAAATACCATATAAAACGATTATGTTATCTAATAAAGAATATAATGATAATTATGGTAAAAACATGAATATGAATAAGATTAAGGCTGTACTACATAATAAGGTATTAACTGAAATGGTTAAAGATAATGATTATGATTATATTGTTGTAGATCAATTTGAACCTGAAAAGAGTTATTATAATCATTTATCTGATGTACCTAATCCTTTAAAGGGTATTACTTTTATTACTAAGGCTGAAGATAAATGTCTTTCAGTAGCAGTATCTTCTCTTATAAGTAGATATATTTTTATTAAAGAAATGGATAAACTAGGAGATAAATATGGTATATTTTTACCTAAAGGTGCTAACTATTATGTTGAAGATGTTGGTATTAAATTAGTTAATAAATATGGTGAAAAGATATTACATGATATTGCTAAATTAAACTTTAGTAATACTGATAGAATATTAAAAGAAGTAAGAAAATAATTTCTTGCTTTTTTTACTTGTAAGACCATATCTATTATATTTGGGGTGAACATCTTTTTAACTTGAAGTCGAAACTTTCGACTTCAAAGTTATTAGTTATTAATAATCTTTTTTAACAAAACTCTTAACGTTAATTTTATTTTATTTTAGTAAGTCTACTAATTAACTCTTTTAATATAGTAGAATCCTCTATTCTATTTATACTAGTACATTTTTTACCTATATCTTTTAAACTACTTCCTAAGTTATATAATTCTTTATTATCTAATATAATAAATCTATCATGAAATATATCGGTAGTTATTATTTCTATATTAGAATATTCTTGCATATACTTCTTTTTAGATATCTCATCTATATTTTTAGTATATATTTTTATATTTACCTTAATATCTTTGGTAATATCAAATAATTCTTTGCCAGCATAATTATCTATAATTATTATTTCTTTCTTTGCTTTATTTAATATATCTATAAGTAAAGAATAAGCATCATATATTTGTCCATTATAGAAAATATGATTAATTTTCTCTTTAGTACTTAGTTTGTTAAATGATTCTTGTAATAATCTTATTTCATTATCATGTTCTAATACTAAACTATTTATATATTTTTGTTCTATCAATGAAGTATTTATTATATTTTTCATTATTACAAATGCGTCCATTATTGCAATTGTTATTTCTGATGCAACTCTGCTTTTTAAAATTGTAGCAAGCATATATACACCTTGTTCTGTAAATACCCTCTGATTATATCTTCTTCCTCCATGGCTATTTATTTTTGAGGTCGAAATTTTCGACCTCAAGTTGTTTGATTCCTTATCATTAAGTTGAAAACAATATCTTTCAGGAAATTTTTCTATATTATTTTTAACTGCTTCATTTATTCTTTTAGTTTCAACACCGTATAATTTTGCTAAATCAGAATCTAACATTACTTGTTTACCTCTTATTTCATAAATTAAATTCTCTATCTTTATATTATCTTTTACTATTATTTCATTCATTTAATCATCCTTTCTTTTGATAAAATAATAACTCTTTTATCATTGTCTTATCGTCTATAATAACATGGTAACAAAACCATGTCAATATAAAAAAAGCAAGATATATTAATCTTACTTTAGATACTATAATATTATTGTTAATCTTCTACAAAACTACCTATTACTTTAAATACTCCTTCTATTCCTTTCTTTAGAATACTATTTACTTTAATAGATACTTTATTAGTACCTTTAGTTAGAGTACTAGTATAATCTTTCTCAGTACTTACTAAATAATCTTCTCTTCTTACATCTTTACCCTCTTTAATATCTTGTTCAAACTGTTTCATTGCTTCATTAGTCATAACCATCTTATTTTGTAAGTTATATTCATAATAACCAGTCTTCTCTATTACATAACTAATTACAAAGGCTAAAAATAAACTAAAAAATATAATTTTAAATATCTTTTTCTTATTCATGATATTACCCCTTTATATAATAATATAATATGTTAGATATAGCTTCAGTAGTATTTAGTACTTCATCAATATTATTATCTACTCCTCCTAGTTCTATTAGAATACTATTAGAACTAATATCTTGATTATAAATACCATCTACTCCTGGACCCTCCTTTTTATAAATACCTCTAGATAAACCTGGATAATATTTATTAGCTATATCATTTATCTTTTCTACATTACTTATATTTTCTTTATAATTATTATGTTCTAAACCTACTACAAAGAGTATCTTGGCATATACTTTACCATTAATAGTAGTAGTTGTTATATTTTTATTTACTGAATCTCTATGAATATCTATAAAATATTTTAATGAGTTATATTTATTCTTTTTATCTAGTATTAATATTCTTGATGCTTTATAACTACTAGCATGATTCCAATTATTTATATTTAAAAACTCTGTCATATTAGTATCCTCTACTAAGGTAGATAATCCTTTACTATTTAATTTTTCTTTTAATAAGTATGATGCCATTAATACATTAGGAGTTATTCCATATATATCTAGATTAGTATTATTATAGTTTTCTAATTGATGAGAATTATAGATATATATTATAGGGTTATCTATATCTACTGGATTAGGATCTTCTATATAAGAACTTATTTTCTTTAATTCTTCTAAATTACTATAGTCATCATTATGAGATACTTCTAGTACTTTTTCATTATTACCATACATTAATACTCCTTGATCAAGAATACTACTTGGATTTTTTAAATCGATATTAAATAAAAAATCAGTACTAGTATTTACAATATTTACTAATTTATAGTCTTCTAGTAAATGACTATTACCTCCTCCTAGTAAGAAGTTTATAAACTTTGTATTATTTATCTTAGTACTATTCTTTAAAGAGTAGTAGAAGGTTATGGAAAATATACTATATATTATAACTAGATAAAAAAATGATTTTCTAATTATTCTTTTGCTATTATTCTTTAATTTCATCTTTCCTTTCATAAGATCACCTTTATGATAAGTATATATTAATTTATATGAAATTAATGTCAAAAAATAAGCATATTACTATGCTTATTATAAATCTAATCTAAAATTCTTTAATTCATCAATAAATTCATCTGTTTCTTCATCATCAGTTATATTATATATTTTATCTTTAACTTTCATTAATTCATCATAACTTATTATAGCTTCTTCTTCTTGTTTCTTTTCATAATCTGTAAGTTCAATATTTGATGGTTTTGTTTCTTCTTCCATCTTTTCTACTATCTCACTAGCAAACTTCATATTATCATTTACTTCATAAGCATCTTCCATCTCTTCTAGTGGAGATATATTAGGATCCTCATAAGTCATACCTAAACCATTATCATAGTTTACACTGTTAAAGTCAAAATTATCTAGATTTTCTCTAGCTATGTATTCTTCTTTCTTCTCAATATGAATTGGAGATACTGGTTGTTTACTAGATATTTCTCTTAAAACATTCTTTTGATATAAGTTATTTTCTTTTACTTCTTCTTGTACTTCTTTTAGTTCTTCTTTTATTTCTTCTTTTACTACTGGTATTTTTTCTTCTTCTTTATAAGAAGTTGGTGCTTCTAGTGGATCTTCTTTAGTCTCTACTGGAACTTCTAACTGTTGTTGTTTTAAAATATTATTATTTACTTCTTTATTATCTTCTACTTTTTCTTGTTCTTCTTTTAGTATTTTTACTAATTTCTTATTTTTATTTATTAATATTATTGATATAACTACTAAGAAAATAAAAAGAAATATTATTATCCAAAAGAAAAATAAACTATCACTAGACAAATTATTATAAAAATTATTAAATGAATTTATCATTTTTGTCAACTCCCACTACTGATATAATTTATTATAGAGGCTACATAAATAGTGGCTGTTTCTACTCTAAAAATTAAATTTCCAAATGATACTCTATTATAACCATTACTTACTAGAATATCTTCTTCCTTATCACTAATGCCACCTTCTGGGCCTATCACCATTATAATTTTAGCACAATCTTCTATACTTTGTAAATAGTAATTAAGTAGTTTTTCTTTTTCTTTAGTCGAAGCTACTAACTTTAAGTCGGCGTCTTCTTTAGTTAAATCTTTGATACTTTTTATATCTTCAATTATAGGGATATTAGTTCTTTTGGATTGTTCACTTGCTTCTTTGCAAATATTTTCCCATCTTACTTTCTTTTTATTAAATCTTTCTTTATCTAATTTTACTATACTACGTTCCATACTTACTGGTATTATTCTAGATACACCTAGTTCAGTTAATTTTTGTAATATTAAATCCATCTTTTGTTCTTTTACTAGAGCTACCGCTACTGTAAGTTCTATTTTTGTTTTTTTATCTTCATCTAATTTTTCTATAACTTTTATATTAAATGGTTCTAAACTAGTTATTTCACATATATGTAATTTATTATTATAAACTACTTCTATTTTATCATTTATATTCATTCGCATTACTTTTTTGATATGTCTTATATCTGATTCTTCTAATAACATATCTTTATTTTTTATAAAATATCTTTGCATAATTATCCCTCTCTATATATAATTATAACAAAAAAATTAGACTTTTTATCATCTAATTTAATTTTTTATCTATGAACTAATACTTTAGTACCTGCTTCAACATTATCATAAATCGTCTCAGCGGCTTCATTAGGCAAATTTACACAACCATGACTACCATTTTCTAAATAAATATCTCCTCCAAAGGTACTTCTCCAAGAAGCATCATGAAGACCATTATCTCCATCAAATGGTATCCAGTAATCAACATGAGAGCGATATCCAGGTCCTACTAAATAAGTATCACGTTCCTTATATGTAACAGAAAAATATCCCTTATAAGTAGGAGTTTCAGGATTACCCGTTACAGTATCAGTAACAAGTAAAATCTTTTTATCCTTATATAATCTAACAACTTGATCACTAATATCAACCTCTACAAATAAATCAGGTAACATTTCAATAGAATCATTATACACATATCCAACCTTCATATTTCCTTTTTCTACAAAGTAATGAATCATAGCCATATCATCAGTAATATTATAAACAAATACTCTTTGATATTTGTCAATAACCTCAATCTCATTCATTTTAGAATCATATAAAGGTGTATCATTAGTAACATATGCAAAATTATGAACTCTAACAATATTCTTATCTTCCTTTGTATTATTTTGATCTACATCAATAACTACTTTAGGAGGTTCAACCTTATTATTATCATCATTCTTTTTATTCTTAGAAGTACAACCAGTAGTAAATAATAATGTACCCGCTAATAAAGCACTAGCTATTCTTTTCTTTGTTTGTTCTTTCATAAATTTCTCCTTTTCTGCATTTATTATTATATCATCTTATAATTATAAAGCAATACTTTTAATAGAAAAAGAACTATTTCTAGTCCTTTAACTTTCTATTATATTTAGTAAATTCACTATCATCATCTAATTCTGTTTCTGACAATAATTTAAATAGTTCTTTTTGTTTTCTATTAATCTTTGAAGGTATTACGACATTAATGATAACATACATATCACCTTTCTTATTATTAATATCACTATCTATTCCTTTACCTTTTAATCTTAATTTAGTACCATTTTTAGTACCATCAGGTATTGTTACATAAGCATTACCATATAGTGTTGGTATTTCTTTCTTGCATCCTAAGACTGCTTCAGTTATAGTAAGTGGTACTTCTATATAAATGTCATTACCATCTCTTTTATAGAAGGAATCTTCTTTTACAGCAAATTCGATATATAAGTCTCCTGGCTGTCCTCCATTAGTACCTGCTTCTCCTTTACCCGCTAATCTTAGTCTATTGCCTGTATCTACTCCTTTAGGAATAGTTACAGTAAGGGTTTTCTTTTTAACTACTTTGCCTGTTCCTTTACAAGATGTACATATTTTATCAAATGATGAACCTGTTCCACCACAATGTGGACAAGTTGTTCTTGATAAGAAAGAACCAAACATTGTACTCTGCTGACGAGTTACTGTTCCAGATCCTTTACATTCAGGACAAGTATGACTATTGAAACCACCTTCGCCATGACATTCACTACACTCATCTTCGCATTCTACTTCGATATCTCTTTTACTACCATGAACTGCTTCTTCAAAAGTAACAGTCATTCTGTATAATAAATCACTACCGGCTTGTTTTCTTTTTGAGCCTCTAGAAGAACTTGTTCTAAAGCCAAAGTTTTTAAGTACTTCTTCCATGATATCACCATAGTCACTAAAGTCAAAGCCATCAAATCCTGAAAAGCCACCTTGAGCATTAGTAAATGCACTATGTCCGAATTGATCGTACTGTTTTCTCTTATTCTCATCTGATAATACTGCATAGGCTTCTTGACACTCTTTAAACTTTTCAGCAGCATTTTCTTCTTTAGAAACATCAGGATGATACTTCTTGGCTAATTTTCTAAATGCTGATTTTATTTCATCTTGGGTAGCGGTCTTTGGTACTCCTAGTACCTCATAATAATCTTTTTTATCCATATTTTCCTCCAAGTACAAGTATAAAGCTCTAGAAAGCTAGAGCTTTTACTTAATTATTTTTCTTCAAATTCAGCATCTACTACATCATCTTTTTTATCTTCTTTTGGTGCTTCTTCAGTAGTAGTATTTTCTTGTCCTTCTTTTGCAGTACTTTCATAAACTTTAGTAGCTAGAGCATTAGCCTTCTCTAATAGTTTATCTTTAGCTTCAGTGATTTCTTTGGCATCTTCGCCTTCCATAGCTTTCTTAGTCTTTTCTATTAACTCTTCAGCTTCTTTCTTATCACTATCAGTTACTTTATCACCAAGGTCTTTAATAGCCTTTTCTGTCATATTAATAATTTGTTCTGCCTCATTTTTAGCATCTGCTAATTCTTTCTTCTTAGCATCTGCTTCTTTATTCTTTTCTGCTTCTTTCATCATCTTATCGATTTCTTCATCACTTAATGTGTTAGTAGCAGTAATAGTAATTGATTGTTCTTTCTTAGTACCTAAATCTTTTGCTTTAACATTAACAATACCATTTGCATCTATATCAAATGTAACTTCTATTTGTGGTACTCCTCTAGGTGCAGGTGGAATGTTAGTTAATTGGAAGTTACCAAGGGTCTTATTATCATTAGCCATTGGTCTCTCACCTTGTAATACATGGATATCAACAGCAGGTTGATTATCAGCAGCAGTTGAGAACACTTGACTCTTACTAGTAGGAATTGTAGTATTTCTAGGTATTAATACTGTCATTACTCCTCCTAATGTTTCAATACCAAGTGATAATGGTGTTACATCTAGAAGTACGATATCATTAACATCTCCTGTTAATACTCCACCTTGAATAGCGGCTCCCATAGCTACTACTTCATCAGGGTTAACTTCTTTAGAAGGTTCTTTATTTAATTCTTTCTTAACTAGTTCTTGTACGCAAGGTATTCTAGTAGAACCTCCTACTAATAATACTTTATCAATATCTTTAGCAGATAAGTTAGCATCTTTTAAAGCTTTTCTTACTGGTTCAGTAGTAGATTCTACTAAATCACTAATTAAGTCTTCAAATTTAGCTCTAGTTAAACTCATATTTAAATGAATTGGACCATCAGTACCTTGTGATATAAATGGTAATGATATTTCAGTAGTAGTCATACCACTAAGATCTTTTTTAGCTTTTTCAGCAGCATCTTTAACTCTTTGCATAGCCATTTTATCTTTAGTTAAGTCTACACTAGTTTCTTTCTTAAATTCACTTACGATGTAATCCATAACTCTTTCATCAAAGTCATCACCACCTAAATGGTTATTACCACTAGTTGATTTAACTTCAAATACACCATCACCTAATTCTAGGATAGATACATCGAATGTACCACCACCTAAGTCATATACAAGTAATGTTTGGTTTTTATCTTGTTTATCTAGACCATAAGCAAGAGCTGCTGCTGTTGGTTCATTAATAATTCTTTCTACCTCTAAGCCAGCAATCTTACCTGCATTCTTAGTAGCTTGTCTTTGTGCATCATTAAAGTATGCAGGTACTGTAATAACAGCCTTTGTAACAGTCTCGCCTAAGTATGCTTCAGCAGTCTTCTTAAGATCTCCTAGTATCATAGCAGATACCTCCTCTGGAGAATATTCTTTTCCATTAGCAGATACTTTTTCACTAGTACCCATTTTTCTTTTAATTGAAGATATTGTATCTTTATTAGTTACCATTTGGTTTTTAGCCTTTTGACCTACAATTATATCTCCATTTTTAAATGCTACTACTGATGGAGTTGTTCTCATACCCTCAGGGTTTGTTATAACTTTTGCTTCACCTCCATCGTATACAGCAACACAACTATTAGTTGTTCCTAAATCTATTCCTATAATTTTACTCATATTTATCATTTCCTTTCTTATTTATCATCATCAAAGTCATGAATGACTTTAATATTTTTTTCTTTATTTATATTTTCCTCTTTTTTATTCTTTTTTATGTTCATGTATAATAGATAACTAACTAAAGCAATTAATATTACTGGTAATAGCCAAATAACAAACTTAACTGCTAGAACTGCTAGTAATATTGATACTATTATATATATTATTTCTTTTATGGTATCTTTATTCATTTACTTTCACCATAGCAGTTCTAAGTACTCTATCTTTATACATATAACCTTTTTGTAACACTACTGTTACAACTCCTGATTCTTTAGTTTCATCATGATCAACAACAACAGCTTGTTCTAGTGCTGGATCAAATTCTTTACCTAAACAATCTATTTCTTTTACTTCAAACTTTTCAAGTAAATCTTTTATTTGCTTATACATAAGTTTAAAGCCTTCTAGAAACTTAGATACTTCATCTTCTAAGTTATTATCATCCATACTTATTGCTCTTTCAAAGTTATCTAAGATAGGAAGAAAACCTTTTAAAATATCTTCTTCAGCATATTTTATTATTCTATTAGTTTCTTCATCTTTTCTTCTTTTATAATTAATAAGTTCAGCTTGACTTCTTAGAAGTGCCTCCTCTAGATTCTTTATTTTATCTTCTAGTTTATTATCACCACAAGAGCATTCTTCATTGCAAGTACACTCTTCTTTAGCCTCTTTGCAGTTACATTCTTCATTATTGCAATGTTCTTTCTTTATTTCTTTTTCTTCTTTTTTATGTTTATTATTCTTCTTTTCCACTTTGACCTCCTAAATTATTTTTAATGTAATCTAGTAGTGTTACCACTCTATCATACTCCATTCTCTTTGGTCCAATTATTGCTATTGTTCCTTCGGTTCCATCTATATTATATTTAGTTTTAATAACTGAAACATCATCTGTAAGTTCTGTTTCACTGCCAACATAAATATTTATTCCATTATCTTCTTCTTTCATTTTAGAAATACTATCTATATCTTCAAATTTACTAAGTATTTCTTTTACTTTATCGATATTAGTAAATTCTGGTTGCTTTAACATATTAGTTCTTCCACCAAAGTAAGCATTTTCACTTTGAGCAGAAGTAAATTCATGAAATGCATCATAGAAGGTATTATAAAGTACTTCATATTGACCAACATAATCTTTTATAATTGGTTTTACTTCATACTCTAGTTTTTCACTTACCTCGTTAATAGGAGTACCTATTACTAATTTATTTATTAATTCTACTGTTTTCTTTACATCTTCTTTAGGAACAGTATTTGGTAAGTATAATGTTTTATGTTGTACTACTCCTTTATCTGTTATTACTATAGATAATATTTTATTATCTTCTAGTGGAACTACTTCTACTTTCTTAAGTCTATTTTCTTTAGAAGCACCTCCTAGTACAACTGCTGTATAGTTAGTTATTTCACTAATTATTTCTATACTCTTCTTAATAGTATCATTTAAATCTAATGTATTATTTCTAAAAATAGTTTGAAGTTTTAGCATATCTTCTCCTGTCATATTTTTAGGTTTCATTAAATTATCTACATAATACTTATAACCTTCTTCACTAGGTATTCTTCCTGATGCAAAATGATTTTTTTCTAGTAGATGTAATTCTTCTAAGGCTACCATTTCATTTCTAATTGTAGCACTAGAACATTTTAATTTCTTACAAATATGATTTGAACTTACTGGTTTAGCAGTTCTAATATATTCTTCTACTATTACTTTTAGTATTTCATTTTGTCTCTTGGTGATCATTATATCACTTCCTTTAGCAATTCTTTATTTCCATTGCTAATATCATTATATTACTATTTTTTAGCAATGTCAACATAAAATTGCTAATTTTTTAATATTTTTATATTTCTATAGTCAAAACTAAAAGAAAAAGAACTAGTTTAGTTAAACTAATTCTATTTTTTATGATTTACCTAGTATTTTGCCGGATATTTATTATGATAAATAAAGAATCTGATTTTAATTAACATTCCAGATTCTCTTTAATTAGATTTAATATTTATTACCATACTTATAACTATAATTATATAAGTATTAATACCAATTACTTATCCAAACCAAAATCCAAGGACGACACACGATGTTTGCCGTCCATGCCGTCTGCCAGACCAAGCCTGGCTTAGCCGACCCCCAAACCAGTTTATCCTACCGTCAATTGATATGGACTATTTTTTGTACCTTCCCCCGACTCTATTTCTTGTTTCGTACTCAGAAAAACGACTGGGCGCACACCGCCGTTATCATACGCATAATAGCTATGAAAGACATTGCCGGGCGAACCAACATACCCCACGTGGTACGAGTAGCCAGAATAAGGGGTTAATAACCATTCCCATGCATCCTTGTATAAATAGTTATTTTTTCGGCATTGATAATCATTAACATCACTATTATAACTACCTATATTAAGATCATTACCACTTGCATCTTTACACTTTGTAAAATCAGCAGCATATCCATAATCGCTTGGATACATTAATCCTATTTTACCAGTCCATGTTGTTGGCCTTCCACTATATACAGTAGTACCCCTTTCTTTTTCATAGATAAAGTCAGAGTAAACAGCATGAGTATTCCAACCACCTATGTTATATACTACTTCTTGAATCAAATTTCTTGTTGCACTATTTTTAATACCTATAGATGTAAAATCACAATCTTTTGTAGCATTATTACCATCGTTATAACAAGTTCCACTTTTAGCATTATAATATAAGCTTCCACCAACTGTTTCACTATCATAGCCTGGGTTTAGTAATTTCATTAATCTAGCATCGGTCCAATCATTTTTACCATAGTTACTTTCTGCACCAGTTGTTGTATTTTTGTTATCCCAAGAATAACTTCCTATTGAAGTATCTCTTACTAATTTTACTTTACCATCAAATACTCCAATTATTCTCCATAGTTCACAAGTTGAAGAAGATTGATTTGCATAATCAGAACAATTAAAATATACATAGTTATTTGGACTTGCTCCATAATATCTTACATTACTTCCTATATCCGCCATTAAACTATGTTCCGGATCATAATGATATGTAATACCATTATTTAATACATCAGTCTTATCAGCATAATAATAATCACTTAATATTTTATATGATAAATTATTTTCACTTTTCATTTCGTCAGATATTTGTGTTATATCAGGTATTGTTCCTTCTTTTACTAGAGCATCTGTTCCTTCAGCATGTAATTTAAAATTAAATGTTTTATTCATCATTTCAATATCATTATCATAATTTGCTTCATCTATCCATACATATAATGTATAATTAGATATTGTTGTTAATACTTCTTCATTAATTAATAATTCAATATGCTTAGTATTATTATAACTACAACTAACAGTGTTATTAGTTAAATAATCAGTACTAAAGTTACCTTCTTTTACTAATGTATCACTTTTATAAAAAGCATATCTAAAACTTTCATTCTTTAACTTTTCATCGATACTAGTAATATCTAGATACATATTAAATTTTAATCCTGTTTTATTAGCACTAACTTTAATATTTTTTATCATACCATACTCTTTACTTTCTACAGGCCTTAGCTTAGCATCCGCTATTGCACTTCCACCATCAAAATATACTGTCGCACTACCTATACTTGTTACTATTTTAGTTTCTTCTTCTGAACTAGTATTCCATACATAATAAGCAAGTGTAGATCCTACTACTGCTACTACTAATAATGTTATTCCAAATATCATATATATTTTAGATATATTTTTCATTATGCTCGCCTACTTTCTACTTTAACATTTATCTTTCCACTAAAAGTAGAAGATAATATTTGTTCTTTATTACTATCTGTTATTTTAGAACTATCTAACCATACTACTACTGTTAAAGGTAACTCTCTATCAGTAATTCTTACATCATTATATAATGTAATTCTTCCTTTACTAGTAACAGTACCATCTACTAAAAAAGTATTACCATATACAACTTGATATTTTAATATACCACTAGTTATTAAAATATCTGAAGTAGTACTATCTACATCTAAGTAAACAGTTCCACTTCCCACTGTAATAGTACATTTATTATTTAAACTAAGCATTGCTGTTGAAGATAATCCATCTTTAGCACTATTACCAAGTTCTAATGTTGCCTTATTTTCATTACTACCGATATTTCTTCCCTTTACATAAGTAACATCAAAACATTCAGCAGTCCCTTTAACAGTTACTAATCCAGACCAAGTATATATTGCATAAGTAGCTCCTAATACAATTATCAAGATTCCTAGTATTAATAATATTATTTTAGTCTTTTTCATTCTTTCCTCCACACAAAAAAGACTATGAAAAATCACCAATATTTCTATTAGTTATTTCATAGTCTTTATTTACATTATTATTTAATTTATTTAGGTTAGACTTTTGCCCGCCCCCCAATTAACTTCTTGTTAACATCTTTAAATAGTATCTTTTTCATAGCGGGTGGGCCTCCTTTCTGTTGATTTGCGAATTATTTGAGATCTCATTACAAATCACATTACAAATCAATTTTCCTTCTTACCTACATATAAATAATAGCATAAATATTTATTAATTACAATATTATTTTTTTATTTTATTTAGAATATAATTTAGTATGAAAAAGAAATATATTTTATTATTAATTTTATTATTAATGTTATTATTAATTATTATTATTTCTATTTGTTTAATATATAGAAATAATAATAAAGAGGATACTGATATTAAAGTTAAATATCCTATATATGAATATTATAAATTAAATAAAGTTATTACTGAGAATATTAATTATTATTTAAAAGATAATATAGATAATTATTATTTTCTTTATATTGATTATAAAGATTATGAATATAAGGAATATATATCTATAGTATTATATATATCTTATTTTGCTGGAGGGGCTCATCCTAATTATGAGATTAAAACTATTAATTATAATAAAAGTACTAATAAATTTATTGATATAGATGATCTTATTAATAGGGATAAAGATATATTAAATAAATTATCTATATATTCTAGAGAATATTTTAGTAATAATGATATGTTTAATGATAAAGTTGTATTTGATATGATGATTGATGGTACTAAGAGTATTAAAGATAATTATAAATATTTTAATATTACTAGTGATGGTTTAATTATATATTTTAATAGATATCAAATAGCTCCATACTACTATGGGGATTATAGTATTACTATTTCTTATAATTATTTAAATTTAAGTATTTGAAATATTTTATTTATATGATAAAATTAAATAAAGGAGAATTGATAAAATGAATATAAAATTATTTAAGAAAGCTATTCTTTTAATACATGGTTTTGCTGGTGGTAGTTATGATTATAATAGTCTAAATAATGATTTAGAATTATATAATAGTTTTGATGTATTTACTTTTACTTTACCAGGACATGAAAGAATGATTATTGATAAGGTAACTAGAAACGATTGGATTAAAAAGGCTGAAGATGAATTAGAAAAAATAATAAATGCTGGTTATAGTGAAGTATATATAATTGGTCATAGTATGGGTGGTGTTATTGCTTCATATTTAGCAAGTAAATATAAACAAGTTAAAAAACTAGTACTAGCTGCTCCTGCCTTTCATTACTTAGCTTTTAAAGGAGATAAAGTTGATGTTTTGGAAAGTATTAAAAAACTTCCTAATTTATTTAAGAATTATAATCCTGAAGAAGTATTATCTAGATTATTTAAAGTACCTGCTCCTACGATTAGGGAATTTATGAAATTAGTGGAAGAACATACTGGAGACGTTAAAAATATTACTTGCCCTACTTTAATATTACATGGTGATAAAGATGATATTGTACCATATGATTCTGTATTATATGTTTATGATAATATTAAATCTAAGAGTGTTACTTTAATTGAATTAAAGACTTTAACTCATGATTTATTTATGAATGATAGATATGAAGAAGTGAAGGGTTTAATTATTAAATTCTTTAAAACGATACCTAGTAATAAGAAAATACAAAAAAATATATAAGAAAAGAGACTCATTATAAGGTCTCTTTTAATTTTTTATATCCTCTTACTGATAATACTAACATACTAATAATTATTAAATAATTATATAAATTACTTTGTTCTACTCCAGTTTGAGGAGGTAATTCTTCAATATCTCCAGTACCAATAGTATTAGTATAAATATATTCTACATATATAGTATCATCTATATAAGTACCATTTTCATTGCCATTAATTTCTTTTAAACTATAGCCAAAGAAATCTTTTTCTTCAGTATTATATTCTTTACCTACTAAATCAATAGTTTTAACTTCAGTAGTAAGTTCGTTACCATCAGTATCCTTATAAGTAGCAATTACTACACCATAAGGTACTTTATCAGTAACTTTGTCTTCATCAGTAATTTCATTATTACCATAAATTAATCTTGATTCAACTTTATTAGTAACTTCACTACCTACATTTGTATATCTTAATTTAATATCAAATGATTCATTTATTACTTGATTATTTTCATCTATATTATATGTTTCTTTACATGTAATTACTTTTCCATCTAAAGTACATCTCTTATCCATAGAAGTAATAACTACATTATATGGTAATATATCAGTAAGTTCTAAAGTAACTTCTCCAACATAATTTTCTATTTTACCATTATAATTTAATACATAATTATATTCTGAATTAATATCAGTAATTTGATTCTTTTGTAATTTAGTTACATCATTTTCAGTTATTTCACCATTATTTTTAATATAATTATAAATAACTGTAATAGTAGAACCTGCTACAAACTTACCACTAGCATTATCAGGCAAAGTTTTAGTATCTAATGTATATCCATAGAATGATTTAGCACTAGTCTCATAGCTTACTCCACCTAAATTAGTTTTAGTATCTTCTACTTCTAATATAGTGTTACCACTTATATGTTTTACTACTAAATTTCCTTTTAATACTTCAGCTTCAGTTTCAGTCTCTTCTGATGGAATTTTATTTCCGTCTAAATCTACCACTGTTTGAGCTTTATTAATAATTTTATCAGAGTCAATTCCTATAAATACTAACTCTAAGTTAAATGATGCATTAACTTCAAATACGCCATTTATATAGTCTTCCTCTGTTATTTTATTATACTCTTTAATACAAGTAATAGTTTTATTACCATCATATGTACAAGTACTAGGTAATTTAGATTTATTAATATTAATAGTATAAGGTAACATATCTTTAACTATTAATTTAGCATTTCCTACATAATCTTTTATTTTAGCAGAACCACTTATAGTATAATTAAATACTCCATCAATACTATTAATAGTATTAGGTCCTGTTTTCTCTACTTTAGGTTCTTCTACAGTACCATCATTCTTAGCATAGTAATATGTTACTGTTATTTTACCTTCAGTATATTTACCATCTTTATTTCCAGGTAATTTATTTTCATTTAATGTATATCCTAATATTTCTTTAGGACTAGTGGTATAATTAGTACCTGCTAGTTTTTCTCCTAATTCTTCTTTTGGAGCAATTTCACTATTAGTATTTTCATCTTTAAATAATACTTCTACAGTGCCTTTAATTTCTACATTAACATCTTCAGAATCTTCAGTTCCATCAGTAGTAGTATTATTAACAATTGTAACACCACTAGCTATATTAGTTAACTTATCACCATTAATACTTATATAATCATTATATTTTACCATATATTCAATAGTAACATTAATAGGATAAGTACTCATATATTTATCTATATTATAAGTCTTAGTCCAAGTAATAGTTTTATTACCATCATATATACCATTATTTAAAACACTATTATTAACATCTATACTTTGTGGTAATGTATCAGTAATAGTAACTCTTACTACATCACCTTCTCTAACATTATTAAGTGTTGTATTATAATTTATTGTGTAACCAACTTTATTATCTAAACTTGTTACAGTATTCATATTTGCTTTTTTAGTAATAGCTTCATCAGTATAACTAAATTTTTTAGCAGTATATAAAACATTTATAACATTCTCAGAAATATCTGTTGAAATAACAAGACTTTCTTGATTTACGCTATTAAATTCATAGCCATTTCCTGCATCAGCAAGATAAGCATTCTTATCATTATCATTTAGAGTGATAACATCACCCTTATGAGCACTTCTTGTATCACTAGAACCTAAATAATTTCTATCATTAGGATTAGTTATTTCATCTTTATAATAATTAATAACATAATTATATGTATTTTGTACCCAATATACTTCGGCACTTTCACTACTTGTAATAGGACTAGTTAATCCATCACCAATTAATGTAAATGAATTATTATTATCATTACCATTAGTTCTATACCAACCAGTAGCACTATCTTTATCTTTTATTTCAATATTAAATGAATATACTTTTTCTTCTTCAGTAATATCACCAACTTTAATAGTTACATCTTTACCATTAACAGTAATATCTTGACTATCTTTAGTACCTTCAACATACTTAAAGTTATCTCCAATTACATCTGTTAATACACCATTAGTAGCAGCAATAGAAGTTTTTATATCCTCAAATATAGTCTTAAAGCTATCTGCTATACCTGTTGAATTTGCTTCTTTATAAAATCCTTTTTCTTCTTTGCTATACTCATAATAATAATCTCTGTATCCATAAAATCTAGTCATAGTAGTATCAGAAGATATTTTTTTAAGGACATCTTTAGCAGTAGCATCATTTTCGATACCATAACCAATAGAGAACACTGTTATTTTATTGTCATTCTTAGCTTCATATGCTCTATCCATTGCTCTATCAGTGGCACTCTTGCCATTACTACCACCACTAGTAGGTTGACCATCACCAATTACAACAATATACTTTTGAGCATTTGGATCAGTTATCTCTTTTAATTTATTAATAGCATTACTTAATCCTGCTTGTAAGTTTGTATTTCCTTCAGGATGCCCGAAATCACGAGCTGTTAATGCAGTATGACTAAACTCAGTAGCAGTACTAGCACTTCCTGAAAAAGTAACCAAAGAAATATTAGTATTTTCTACTTTAGATAAACTATCAGAAAAATCAATTGCACCATTAACAGCACTTTCCCATTTATCTTGTATTAAAGCATTAGGCATTTCGCCTCTATTATAATTACCTCTACAAGTAATTTTTGTACCATCAGCAGCAGTGTAATGAACATTCCAGCCTCTTTCTGATATATATGAATATCCATTTTTAGCACCATCACAAATCATACTACCAGAAGTATCAAACACAACTACTACATATACTGGTTTTGTAACTGTAGTAGAATCTTCCCTGTTCTTTCCTTTCACTCTTAATTCAACATTATATATTCCATTTTCAGCATCTAATTTAGTAACTGTCTTGGTAACTAGTGCTTCATCAGTTTCATAATCACCAGAATATATAGTTGCATTATTGCCATCATTTACTACTTTATTATTAATACCAACATCACCTTTAAATGGTTCTCTATTAGATATTTCATTAGCAAATACCTTAATAGGAGTCATTAAATCTGATACTATCATTGCTGTAAGTACTAATATTTTAGTAAACTTCATAAAATTTTTTTTCATTTAAACCCTCCTCAATATAATTAATAAATATTTTTTTTGATAATTATGATAATCTTTATGTGTACTACAAGTTTGAAGTATTAATATTTCATCATCTTTAGTTACTTCTACTCCTGTATCATACATAGACTTACTTTTTAATTTCTTTAAGTGATTTAAATATTCTTCTTCACTATTAAAATTAATATTCATATATGAATAATCAGTAGGTTCTACATACACAGAGAATATTTCATACCTCTTTTTAGTAGTACTAGTAGTTAAATCTACATACTTATGATTATCATAATAATCTTTATCATAAAACTCTTCTAATATCTTAAATGGCATATCAATTTTAGAAGAATTATGACCATAAATTAATAATTTTTTACTACTATCTATATCTACTCTATAATCTAAGTAAATACTACCCATATAGTTGCTATTACCATATGCATCATGATTTAAATAGTAGTCATTATCACTCCCCTGTAATACAGGTACTATATAATCAGTATTTTCTATTTCTAAAATACCTTTTATATCATTATTATTATATTCTTCTCTAACTTTAGTAATAACATCACTATAGTTAATAGGATTTGTTATGTTATCATTACTTTCTATATCAATATTAAGTTGATAATCCTTCTTTTTACTAGTAGGTAATTCTACTAACACCAAAGCAATACTTAATATTAAAATAGTACTTGTAATATAAATTATTACTCTTTTTTTATTTTTCATAATACCCCCATTAGATGGTTTATTATTATATCAGATTTTATCTTTTTGTCAATAATTATAACGAAAAAAGAAGTATTAACAAGAATTCCCTTATTAAAAACTTCTTACTTCATCTATATTATGTACTAATATTATATATTTTAAACATTATTTTAATAATAATTTATTAATAACTTTATCAAATATTTCATTAAATTTATTTACTTCTTCTATAGTGTTCTTACAAGATAAACTTATTCTAATGCTATGAGTTGCTATATTATTATCTGGATATAAACTATATACACTACTAGATAAATCACTAGTAGAGCAAGCACTTTTTGTAGATATATAAATATTTTCTTCTTCCATAGCATGAATAAATGTCTCTGGTTTTATATTTAATATGCTAAAATTAATTATATAAGGTATACTATTAGAAGTACTATTAATATGAATATTATCATATTTTTTTAAATTATTAAGTATTTTATTATTTAATTCTTCTACATATTTATAATTATCTTCAACCTTAGGAATTATTAATTCTAAAGCTTTCATTAAGCTACATATTAATGGTAATGCTGGTGTACCACTTCTGTAAACTGTAGTACTCTTTCCTCCATGAATTAAATTATCAATAACAATATTATCTTTCTTTATAAGTAAGCCTATTCCTTTCATACCAAATATCTTATGACCAGACATACTCATAAAATCCATATCATTAAAATCTACTTTTATTTTACCTATAGCCTGAGTAGCATCAACATGGAAATAACATTTAGGATAATTATTTATAATTTTTTTTATTTCTTTTATATTTTGTTTAATACCTAGTTCACTATCTACATAAGAAATAGCTACTAGTATGGTTTTATCATTTATTAATTCTTTTAGATTATCTAAATCTATTAATCCATCTTTATTTATTTTAACATAATCAATTATAAAGCCTTTACTTTCTAAGTATTTAACTGTTTCTATAGTACTAGAATGTTCTAAATGTGTAGTAATTATATGATTACCACGATTCTTATATCTGGAAGCAACTCCTTTTAAAACAGTATTATTAGATTCTGATGCTCCTGATGTATAGATAATCTCACTAGGTTTAACATTTAATAATCTAGCAATTTTCTCAGTAGCATATTCTTCTAACTCCTTAGATTTAACTCCAAGACTATGAATAGAATTAGAGTTTCCTGGATATTCAGTACATACTTTATTAAAAGTTTCTAATACTTTAGGATCAACAAATGTAGTAGCACTATTATCAAAATAAATCATAATATTCCTTCTTTCTCTTAGTATTTTATCACAGATATTATTTTTTTTAAAGTAAATTTATTTACTTATTTAAAATATTAGTTTATGATATTTACAGGTGATTTTTATGAATGAAAAGAATCTAATTACTTATTATAATAAATTTAATGAAGATAAAAGATTAACTAGAAGACATGGTATTATTGAATATAGGACCGCTACTAAATATATTCATGAATATTTAAATACTATGGATAATCCTAAAATAATCGATATAGGAGCAGGTACTGGTGCCTACTCTATTCCTCTTGCTAATGAAGGTTATGATGTAACAGCAGTAGAATTAATAAAACATAATTTAATGACATTAAGGAAAAATAGTGATAAAGTAAAAACTTATTTAGGTAATGCTATAGACTTACATAAATTTAAAGATAATACTTTTGATATTGTTTTACTATTTGGTCCTATGTATCATTTGATTAGTAATGAAGATAAAATAAAAGCTCTTAGTGAAGCTAAAAGAATTGTTAAAGAAAATGGTTTGATTTTTATTAGTTATTATATGAATGAATATGCTATTATTACTCATGGTTTTATGGGAAATACTATTAAAGAAGATATTAAAAATAATCTTATTGATCATAATTTTCATATTACTCCTAATGAAGATGATTTATATAGTATGGTTAGATTAGAGGATATTAATTATTATAAAGATACTTTAAATTTAAAAAGAGTTAAAATACTATCGCAAGATGGTCCTACTGACTACTTAAGAAAAATTATTAATAAAATGGATGAGGAAACTTTTGAAATATATTATAAATATCATTTATCTATATGTGAAAGAGAAGAACTACTTGGAGCATCTTCTCATGTACTAGATATACTTAAAAAATAAATAAATTTTAACATAATTGTAAAATATGTTAAAAAAAATGAAAATTTTTAACATATTTATTGCATATGTTAAAAAAATAGTGTAATATTATATATGAGGAGATGATGATATGAAACTATTACCATTTAGTGATTATGATTTAAAAACTGCTAAAATACTAGAAGCATTAAATGAAGCTTCTAGATCACTTGCTGAACTAAAAGGTTTTGCTAATTCAATACCTAATCAGCATATACTTATAAATGCAATAACCATTAATGAAGCAAAAGATAGTAGTGCCATTGAAAATATAGTTACAACTCATGATAGTATTTATAAAGTATTGACTGAAAGTGGTTATAAAGAAGATGCAGCCAAAGAGGTTGTGGATTATAGAAGTGCTATTTGGCGTGGATATGAAATCATTAAAGAAAAGGAGTTTATATCAACAAACATATTAGTAGAATTACAAGCTATGATTGAGCCGAATAAAACTGGTATAAGAAAAACACCAGGAACAAATTTAGTAAATAGTAGTACTGGTGAAATAATATATACTCCGCCACAAGCTGAAAATGAAATTAGAGATTTACTAAAGAATTTAGAGGACTACATTAATGATACCAATGACGAAACTGATCCTTTAATTAAAATGGCTTTAATTCATTATCAATTTGAAGGTATCCATCCTTTTTATGATGGAAATGGCAGAACAGGAAGAATACTAAATGTTTTATATTTAGTATTAAATCATTTATTAGATAGTCCTATTCTTTATCTAAGTAATTATATTAATAGAAATAAAAGTGATTATTATAGACTATTATCTGAATTTAGAGAAAAAGATAATTATGAAGATTGGATAATATATATTTTAAAAGGTATAGAAGAAACATCTAAAAATACAATTGAATTAATTAAAAAAATATTAGAAGAAATGGAATCTTATAAAAAGGACTTTATTGAAAAACTACCTAAAATTTATTCTGATGAACTATTAGATTCTTTATTCTTCGAAGTATACACTAGAATTAATTATATTGAGGACAGATGTGGTGTAACTAGACAAACAGCTGCTACTTATTTAAGTCAGTTAGTAGATGCTGGATTACTTGAATATGAAAAAATAGGAAGAGAAAGTATTTACAAAAATACAAGATTAACTGATTTACTAAAAAAATTTTAGATAACAAAAAAATGAGTAGAAAAACTAGGTTTCTACCCCTTTTTTTATTACTTTATTACATAATGGAATTAGTATTCCTCCTAAACTATTACCTAGTATCATTACTAATAGATATAATAATGTATTTAAACTCCAAGTAGATGATACTGAGAAGTAATACATATTTGCTATACAGTGTTCAAATCCACATAATATAAATACTATTACTCCTAGAAATACTGCTAGATACTTACCAATATCTTTTACTTCTTTATATGTATTTACTGCTAGATACATAAGTATTCCACAAAAGAACGATAATATTAATATACTAATTAAAGTATCATTTAATTTTATATCTGCTAATGTCTTAGCCTTTTCACTAATCATAGTATATATTCTAGTATATTTTAAAATGAATCCAACAAAAAGTGTTCCAATAAAATTACCTATCAAAGTTATTATTAATTCTCTAATATATTTTTTACTAAAATTATTAATTAAATAACCTATCTTACCAGTATACAAATTAAAACTATATACTACTATTATAAATAATCCTATAGCAAATAATATAGAACCAACAATTTTATCATCTAATGATAAATAAATTGTTCCACCTATTCCTATCATAATACCTGCCAAAATACTCTTTATTAAAATTTCTATATTATACTTCATATAATCACTACTTTCTATTTTTAATTTCTTCTTCATATAATTTACGATATTCATCACAATTTTTAAGTAAATAACTATGACTACCTTCATTAATTATCTTACCATTATCTAAAAACAATATTCTATCAGCATTGATAATAGTAGATAACCTATGAGCAATAATAAGTATTGTATATTCATTTTTCATATTGTTAATAGCGGTCTGAATTTTTTCTTGTGTCTCATTATCTAATGCACTAGTAGCCTCATCAAACAAAATAATCTCAGTTTTCTGAACTAATGCCCTAGCAATAGCAAGTCTTTGTTTCTGTCCACCAGATAAATTAACACCGCCTTCTCCTATTACAGTGTCATATTTATCAGGTAACGAATTAATAAACTCATCTAAACAAGCAAGTTTGCAAGCCTCTTTCATTTCTTTGTTAGTTAAATCACTTTTTACTAATTTTAAATTATCTCTAATGCTCATATTAAATATATATGGATTCTGACTTATAATTGTAATATTACCTCTGATAGAATCTTTATCTAATTTTTTTATATCAACACCATCAATCGTAATACTACCTGAATCTATATCATACATTTTGCAAAGCAAATTAAATATAGTAGTTTTACCTGCTCCAGATTTACCCACAAAAGCAACTGTCTCATTAGCATTAATTTTAAAACTCAACTTATTCAAAACTTTCTTTGTAGAATAAGCAAAAATAACATCTTTAAATTCAAAATTTCCATTAACTTTATCTAAATGTACATTACCAAACTTTTCTTTTTTAAACTCATCACCATTAGTAATAGCAAACACTCTTTCAGCAGATAAATTAAAATCTTTTATTTGTTCCAAAAAATTACCTACAAAATATGCTGACGATGATATCTTACCAGAATAATTATATAGTACAAGTGCTATTGAAGGTATTAATATCTTATCTTTTAATAATAACACCAATAAAACAATTAAAATAAAATTTCCTAATGAACTAATATCCCACATCAAAACTCTATATTTTTGGTTTCTTTTTTGTAAACTAAACATCTTCTCATTACAATCATCAATTCTAATAGACAATTCATTAGTAAAGTCTTTTTCACTATTAAGCATCTTAATATCTCTAGCTCCACGTACTAACTCTCCAATAAAACCAGAAACCTTTTCTTTGGACTTTCTAAATTCTTTATCATCTTGTTTTTTCATTTTAGTTCTAATATCCTCTAGCACATATAATATAACTGCAAAGAAAAGAACATAAATAAAAACCAATTTATTAACTACAAAAATTGCTACCAAAATACCTATATATTCAATATAACTAGAAACATTACCTATTAAATTATTAAAAATATCTGCAAGTTTAGATGTATCCCCAGTCATTCTTTGTATAAATACACCATTACTATTTTTATCTAAAGAATCATTTCCTATTTTTAATACACATTTTCCCAAATGGACTTCCAATCTTGACATAATATTTCTATATAATCTTGCCGAAATTCTATTCATTACATAACGATTAGTATTATTTATTAAATCAACTATTAACATAACAATAGCTACTCCTAATATTCTCATATATTCATTAGAAGTAAGTTCAATAAGTATTTTTGCACTAAGTATAGGTAAAACTATACTTATACCTATTTGAAGTATATGTTCAAAAATAAGTATTATCAAACTCTTTTTATCACTCTTAATATATTTCCATACTCCCTTTAAATTACTAACAAACTCTCTCATACTATCACCAACTACAATAGTAGTATAACAACAAAAAAAGAAAAAAGCAAGAACTACTTGCTTACTGGAAGTACTGATATACTTCTTGCTATATTTAATAGTTCTTGCTTAGATAATTTATCACTAACTACATAATATTCAATATTATTATCAATCCAATTAACTGAATTTTCATTTACTATTGCTATAGTAGATGCCATTAATTCTAATTCACCATAAGTAGGTACTATTAAATGTTCTTTTTCTTTAGCAATAGTCTCTTCTATTAGCATAAATGGATTATCACCATCAAATGTTAATATTAATCTTTCGCCACTTTCTTTAGTTACCTTCTCTTTATTAGATAAATGTGTATTAGAAGGAAGATACATAGGATAAATAACATCTTCTATACTACTAGTTTCTTCTGTTTTAGTACTATCTTTTTGTTCTTTATTATCATTAGTATTAGTATTTTTATTTTCAGTAGTAGTATTATCTTCACTAGGAGTATTATCTTCTTTAACATCAATAATTTCTTTTAAATCAAAATAACTATTTTTAAACTTACTATTTAAGTCTATCTTTTTATAATTCATTGATATTTGTTTATTACCATCTTTATCAATTACAGTTACTGATTTAATATTACTATTCTTATCAAGTAATATCTCTTGTTTTACTAGTTTAGGATTATTAGGATAATTAGCGGCCACTGTTAACTTATAACCATCTTTAACCTCTTCAAAGGCTCTATTATCATCACTAGTTATATCTTCAAGAAGTGGAGATAATAAATATACTTGAGAATTGTTATATGGCCAATCACTTTGGAATTTAAAACTCTTATTAATTCTAGGAGTAACTACATATACTCCTTCTGAATTACGAAGAATTATTTGTTCATGATTATTAACATTATTAACCAATCTTACTTTATAATTATTTTTTCTAGCATATGATACTTCAACATCATATGTATAGATATCTTCATTATTAACTATTTCTAATGTACCTTCTATATAATAAGAATTAGCATTATTAATCTTTTTAGTTAAATCTTTAATAATATCTGACTCAGTAGCTTTACCACATCCTCCTAAAAGAAATAATCCTCCTACTAAAAGAAACAATAATTTTTTTTTCATTTTTCACCTCTTTTTGCTTTCTGATAAATTATATTAGTTTAAATTTCTTATATGATGAATAATTATTCTTTTTTGGTACAAAATAAAAATAAAAAGGAGGAAGAAAATGAATACATTATATAAAATAGTTCTAACTATAGGTATTATAGGATGTCTTAATTGGGGTTTAGTAGGTTTATTTAATTTCAATTTAGTTGAATATTTATTTGGTGATGGTAGTTTACTTACTAAAATAGTTTATGTGTTAGTATTTATATCTGGTCTTATAGAGATTGGTATCTATACTAAAGATTTAGACTAATTGATTATGAATATAATTCATAGTCTTTTTTTATACAATAAATTTTATTTTCGAAACTACAGGTTCGAAAATACCTCGGAAGACTACAGGCTGAAGAGGAAATAAAATAAATGATAATTTTAACTTATTAATCTATTTATATAGATTTTTTTAAATTTTTATAGTATAATTAAGTAGGTGATATTTGTGAATTACAGAACTAATTTCAATAGTAGTTTTGCCAATCGTGGTATGGCTCTTGAAAATGACATCAATGAAACCAATAAATATTATCGAGAATATGATATAGCTTTAGTATATAAGAAGCCTACTCCTATTAGGATAACTAAAACTAATTATCAAAATATGCGAGTTACTGATGGTTTCTTTGAATGTCCATCTACACTAGACTATAATGGAGTATATAAAGGTTATTATATAGAATTTGATGCCAAAGAAACAAGAAGTAAAACAAGTTTTACTATCAATAATATTCATAATCATCAAATAGAATATATAAAGAAAGTAATAAAACATGGTGGTATAGTTTTTTTAATAGTAAGATTCACACTATTAGATAAAAATTATATATTAAAAGGAAAAGACTTAATTAAATTTATAGATAGTAATGATAGAAAGTCTATTCCACTATCCTACTTTGAAGAAAATTGTTATAAAATAGATATAAAATATGCACCTAGATTAGATTATATTAAATATGTAGATAGGATGATTAAAGAACTATGAATATAATTATTGCATTATTATTTATAATTATAACAATTTTAAGTATTATTGTATTTAAAGTAAAAGGATTGTTTACTCTATTAATTAGTATTCCACTAGTTATTATGTACTATAAAGCTAGCGATATAATTAAATTATTAAAAAAGAAAGAAAGGAAAAATAATGATAATGTAAATTTATCAGAAAGAAAGGAAGTTGAATTTGTGAGCTCTAGAGACAGAAAAAAAGGGGTTAAGGTTGAAAAGAAAGAAAAGAAAACTAAAAGTAATAATAATGAAAGTAAAAGCAAAAGTAAAAAGAAAATTAAGGTAAATATCAAGCCTACTCGTAGTAGAGATAATAGAGAAAAGAAAAAAAGTATTGGTGATAAAAAAGGTATTGGCAAAAAAGCACTTACTATTATATTAGGACTTGCTATATTTGGTGTCTTTGCTGCGATGGCTTTTATGATTTATATTGTTATAAGTACTGGTAATTTTGATCCAGAAGCATTAAAAAATCAAGATCAAACAGTAGTTTATGATAAAGATGGTAATATATTTGCTACTTTAGGTGCAGAAAAAAGAGAATCTGTAGAATATGATGAATTACCTCAAGTATTAATTGATGCTTTAATTGCTACTGAGGACTCTAGATTCTATGAACACAATGGTGTTGATATGGCTAGATTCTTAAAAGCAACTGCTCTTAATTTAATGGGTAAAGATGATGCTGGTGGTGCTTCTACTTTAACAATGCAAACGGTTAAAAATAATTTAACAAAGAAAGATAGTAAAGAAAATAATAAAATTAAAAAAATAATTAGAAAATTTCAAGATGTTTATTTATCCGTATTCTTTATGGAAAAGAAATATAGTAAAAATGAAATATTAGAAATGTATGTTAATGATAGCTGTTTAGGTGGAAGAATATATGGTGTTGGAGAAGCAAGTAAATATTACTTTGGTAAAACTGTTTCTGAACTTAGTTTACCAGAAGCTTCACTACTTGCTGGTATGTATCAAGCTCCTAATAAATATGATCCATATAAACATCCAGAAGCTGCTGAAAAAAGAAGAAATACTGTTCTTACTCTTATGGTAAGACATGGTTATATTACTGAGGAAGAAAAAAATATGGCTACTGATGTTAGTATTGAAAGTATGCTAGCAGGTGGTTCTGGTCTTGGAGAATATGAAGGTTACTTAGATACAGTTATTCAAGAAGTAAAAGATAAAACTGGTGATGATCCTTCATTAGTATCAATGAAAATATATACTGCTCTAGATAGAAGTATTCAAGATGGTATTAATAAAGTACTTAGTGGTGAGGATCATACTTGGGCTGATGATTCAGTACAAGCAGGTATTGCTATTACTAATGTTAATGATGGTACAATCGTTGCTATTGGTGCTGGTAGAAATAGAACTGCTGGTGACTGGAACTATGCTACTCAAGCTTTAAGACAACCAGGAAGTACCGCTAAACCAATATTTGATTATGGTCCTGGTTTTGAATATAATGATTTTTCTACTTATACTCTATTTAATGATGAGCCTTGGACTTATACTAATGGACCAGAAATAGGAAACTGGGATGGTTCTTATCAAGGATTAATTACATTAAGACAAGCTCTTAGTGTATCAAGAAATATTCCGGCGTTAAAAGCTTTTCAACAAGTAGATAAAAAGAATATTGTTACATTTGTTAATGGTTTAGGAATTGATGTTGCATATAGTACTAAATCAGAAAACTATAAGAAAAATGAAAATAATGGTTCAGATAATTTAATTAATGAAGCATATTCTATTGGTGGTATGTCATATGGTGTAACACCTCTTGATATGGCTGAAGCTTATGCATCTTTTGCAAATGGTGGATATCATATTGAAACACATGCTGTTACTAAAATAGAATATCGTTCTTCTGGTAAAACAGTTGATTTTAGTGTTGATAAGGAAAAAGTAATGGCAGACTCTACTTCTTACTTAATGAATAATGTTTTACAATATGCTGTTGAACATGGATTTAATGGTGGTGCTAGAGTATATGGTTCTACTGTTGCTGCTAAAACTGGTACCTCTAACCTATCAGATGATGTATGTAGAGCAAAGGGAATTCCTATAGGATCAGTAAATGACTTATGGACTGTAGCTTATACTCCTGAATATTCAGTTGCTTTATGGTATGGTTATGAAAAAGTTGATAAAAATCACTACTTAGGTGGTGCTAGTGCTCCTAAAGATGCTGTTATGCGTTCTGTTATGCAATATGTACCAAAAACTACTAAGACTTGGGAAATGCCTTCTTCAGTAGTAGCGGTTACTGTTGAAAAAGAAACATGGCCTGCTAAACTACCTAGTGAATATACTCCTGATGATATGAAAATAACAGAATATTTTAAAAAAGGTACTCAACCTACTGAAATATCTGAAAGATATGCTAAATTACCTGATGTTACTAACTTAAAGAGTTCTAAAACTATTGGAGGATATAAATTAACTTGGAATTGGAAAAAACCTGATGTATTAGATGATTCTTATTTAAGCAAATACTTTAGTCAATCAGTATTTGGTAAACAATCTGGTAGTTATTTACAATCTAGAATTAATTATAATAATAATACTCTAGGTGGTATTGGTTTTGGTATATATGTTAAAAATAACTCTGGTAGTTTAGAGAGAATAGCCTTTACTACTGATAATGAATATGTGTATGTTCCTAGTGATGCTGGTACTTCTCATGTAATTGTTAAAGCTGAATATAAATCATTTAAATCTAATGCTAGTAATGGTACTGAGATATCTGTTAAAAGTGATGGCTCTATAATTAGTAGTGGACTTAACATTTCTTTAAAAGGAAAGTCTGAATTAGAGATTCCAAAAGCTGATTATAGCGACCCTGGGGTAACTGCTACTTATAATGGTAAAGATGTTACTACAAGTGCAAATATTACTTATGAAGTTAATGGTAATACTTATAATAGTAAATCTGATTTAGATACTGCGATTAATAGATTAGATACTGGAAGATATTCTATTAAATATATAGTTACTTATAGAGGTGAAACAGACAATTTAATTAGAACAATAACAATAAAATAGAGAGAATTGCTTCTCTCTATTTTCTTATATATTTATAGTAATAATCTGAACTTTTCTTTAATTCCTTATTGAAATTATCCAATCCTATTTCTTCAGGAATTGTTTTTTTACTTGAAAACAAATTAGTTCCAAGTCCTAGTCTATCACCTTCAATTGATACTCCTAAGGCCGCTAATGTGGTAGGAAACATATCCATTGTTGTAAATACCCTATTCTTATTATTTACTGGTAATACTCTTGAATTAATGAAAGCATTGTATACTACTCTATCATAATTATTATCGATATTATAGAAATTTTCTTGCATTGTCGGATGATCTCCTGTTAAAACAATAGTGGTATTTTCGTAAAAATCTTGTTCTTGAATCCAAGAGATAAATTCTGCTATCATACTATCAGAACAGTAAAATGAATTAGCATAAGCTTCACTAAAGATAGTATCACAACTCTTATCTAAGTAACCATCAGTAAAATGGGTGTCTGCTGTTAACATTGTAAAATTAAATGGTTTACTATCTTTAGATATTTTTGTTAAATATTCTTTAGCATAAGTAAATAACTTACTATCTTCATAGCCCCACCACTCATGATAATTACTATCTATTTTTCCTTCTTCTACTGCTGTATAATAATCACTTATTATATAACTATGATTACTAAAGTATGATCTTCTGCCGCCAAAGTTAGCATCAGAGCCCATTAATAAATAATTATTATATCCTTCTATAGATAAAATATCACCTATCGTAGTAATATTATTAAAACTTGTGCTATTGCTACTACTAATATCATTTATTTTCACTTTAAGAGGAATACCAGCAGTTTGAGCTATCATGGCCGCTACTGTCCAACTAGTACCATATGATTCTCTAGCTCCTCCAAGTAAATTGGTATTAGAAAAATTAATATTGTTAAGCGCTATATTCTCTAAATTTGGTGTTACTGATATATCAAATACGCCACCATTCTTTTTACTAATATTAGTCATTTCTGTCGACTCTAAAAATATATATATTAAGTTCTGCTTTTTTTCAGGAAACTTTATTTCAACTTCATCAGGTTTGATATAATAGTCTTTAAATAAATCAGTATTTCTTAAACTATTAAATGCGTAATCAAAAAATCCTACTGTTATACCTAAATATATAATAGAGGCCGCTAATAAAATTCTACTATATCTTTTTATGTTTTTTATTGGCAGAAGAACAAGTTCTTTTTTTTCTTTATTTTTCTTAATATCTATACTGACTTTACGATCAAAATTTAATGTAGGAAGTATTAGTAATATATTTAATATGGTAAATAATATAAAACCATAAAATATTATAATAGCAATAGATACTACTGAAGTACCATTCATTCCCGCTACTTTAATTAGACTATAGATATATTGATCAAAACTAGCATTATGGATATTTTGACTTAAATAAAAAGAAAAGACAATAATAGCATTAGCAATAAATATTAGTATATATTTTTTTAAATTTATTTTTTTCATTTTCATCACCTAAAAACTGTACTAAATATAGTACAGTTATAATATACATTAATCTATTTAATTTGTCAAATTTTATTCTTCCATTAGATATTTGACAATGTTACCTAGTTTAATGGCATGTGATCCTTTAAACAATACTGCATCTCCTTCATGGAGTAATTCTTTTATTTTTTCGTGTGATTCACTTTCGTTATTGAAATGATAATAATTTGTATAGTTATTTTCTTCTAAATATTTGTCAGTATATTTAGTATCAGTACCAATGGTTACTATAATATCTAATTTATTTTCTAAAAGCAATTTACCAATATTTTCATGTATTTCTTTATTATAATCACCAACTTCAAGAATATCTCCTACTACTGCTATTTTTCTTTTAGATGGTTCTTTTTCTAATATTTCTAATGATGATTTAATGGCATCTAATGATGAATTATATGTATCATCAATTATAGTTACACCATTCTTTGTCTTTTTGAATTCTAATCTATTTGATGTAAACTCATTAGTCTTAATTCCTTTTTGAATATTAGGAATAGATATATTACAAAGTTTTCCTACAACATATGCTACTAGGCTATTATAGATAAAGGCAGTATTATTAATTGGTGAAGTAATCTTATTATTCTCTACTACAAAGGTACTATTATTTATATCTTTAGCCATATAATCACTTTTATTATCAATACCTATAGTTATTACTTTATTTAATGACTTTATATAATCTAGATTGTTATGCATTATATCATTATCGTTATTTATAATTAGTGGTCCATTTAGTCCTTCTATTATTTCTAATTTAGCTTTCATGATGTTTTCTCTTGAACCTAAATTACCTATATGAGCAGTTCCTACGTTAGTTATTACCCCAATAGTAGGTCTTGCAATGTCGGTTAAATAAGAAAGCTCTCCAAAGTGATTCATTCCCATTTCTACTACTAAAATATCTTCATCAGTTAATTTTAATATTGTAAGAGGAAGACCAATATGGTTATTATAGTTGGCTTCTGTTTTTAATACTTTATATTCAGTACTTAAAACAGCTGCTATCATATCTTTAGTAGAAGTCTTTCCTACACTACCTGTTACTGCTACTACTGGAATATTATATAAACTTCTTTTATACTTAGCAAGAAGCCCTATTGCTTTAATAGTATCTTCTACTTTAACAATAGTTTTATCTTTATACTTATCATCTACTTCATCAATGTTATCTAGAATACATACACTAGCTCCTTTATCTAAAGCTTCTTTATAAAATTTATTGCCATCAAAAGATTCACCTTTTATTCCAATATATACATCATCTTTATTTATTAATCTAGTATCTTTAGAAAAATTATTAAGTGGTAAATTGATGTCACCACATAATAATTTTCCATTACATACTTCTATTAAATCTTTTACATATATCATAGTTACACCTCTTATTTTAAACTATTCATTTATATCTTTAATTATACTATCTATATTAGATAGCTTATCATCTATTTCACTTAAAGAAATTTGTTTTTTTTCTACTACTATTTCTTCAGTTACTTCTTCTTTATCTTCTTTAGATATTAATTCACTTACAATGTAAGAATCTATTATACGATCTTTTATTATATATGAACCATTACTATATCTATCCATAATAGATATTTCTGTTAGTTTTACTATTTTACTATAATCATCACTTACTATACCTATTTGATTCTTACTATTTATAATATAGGCCTTTATTATCTTACTTGGATTACTCTTTATTGTCTTCATAAGTAAGATTCCTCTTTTAGCTCTAGAAGTCTTTTCTAACTCAGTTAGGCGCATTCTTTTAGCAGTTCCTTTATCAGTAAGTATTGTTAGATATTCACTAGCAACATCAAATAATATGCCACTTACAACATAGTCATCTTTTAAACTAATAGCTTTAACACCTGCGGCTTTAATACCAACAACTGGTACTTCATTTATATCATACCATAATCCATATCCGTTTGAAGTGGCTATGAATACATTAGATAATGTAGAGTCAGTAACAGATATTACTTCATCAGTACCCTTAAGATTCATCATCTTAATTGGTTTACTATATCTTTGTACTTTAAATTCATTTAATAGGGTTCTCTTAATCATACCATTCTTAGTAAAACTTGTTATATATCTTTCTTCATCAAAGTTATATACTGGTATTGAGTTAATTACTTTTTCTTCTGGACTTAAACTTATAATATTACTGATATGTTTACCAAGTTCTTTCCATTTTACTTCTGGAATATCATATACTGGTAAGTATAAATAGTTACCCAAATTAGTAAACAATAATAATGTATCAGTAGTAGTAATATTATATAAACCTGTTACATAATCATTTTCTTTTAAAGTAGTCTCTTCCTCTTTAGCTGTATTATAACTTCTTTGAGGTACTTTTTTAATGTATCCTTCATTAGTTACTACTACTACTACTTGTTCTTTAGGTATCATTCTTGTAGTATCAACTTTTATTTCTTCTAATTCTTCTCTTATTTCTGTTCTTCTTGGTATTCCATACTCCTTTTTTATCTTTCTTAAATCTTCTTTAATTACTGAATTAAGTTTATCTGGATTAGTAAGAATTTCTTCATATAATTTAATTTTTTCTTCTAATTTTTTCATTTCTTCTTCAAGTAGAACAACATCTGTATTAGTTAGTCTATATAATTGTAAATTGACTATAGCTTCTGCTTGTTTATCAGTAAAATCGTATTCTTTAACTAAATTTACTATGGCATCTGCTTTATTCTTGCTTCTTCTAATTAGGGCTATTACTTCATCTAATATTGATATTGCTTTTACTAAACCTTCCATTATGTGATAACTTGCTTTAGCTGTTTTTAAATCATACTCAGTACCTTTATATACTATTTCTTTTTGATGAGCTATATAAGCATCTAATATACCAAGTAACCCTAATTGCATGGGTCTACGATTAACAATAACGACATTGTTAAAGTTATAAGATACTTGTAAATCAGTATTTTTATAAAAATAATTTAAGATATTATTAGCATCAGCATCTTTCTTAAGTTCTACTGCTATCTGAAGGCCATCTTTATCAGATTCATCCCTTACTTCAACAATACCATCTATTTTCTTATCTATTCTTATTTCATCCATTCTTTTTACTAATAGTTGCTTATTTACTTCATATGGTATTTCATCAATAATAATCTTATTTTTCTCTATCTTAGTCTTAGCTCTTATAAATATTTTTCCTCTTCCTGTTTCATAAGCCTTCTTAATTCCATCTATGCCTAAGGCTATACCACCAGTGGGAAAATCCGGCCCTTTGATATAATTCATTACTGTATCTAATCTAGAATTTGGATTATCTATTCTAAATACAGTAGCATCAATTACTTCCCCTAAGTTATGAGGTGGCATATTTGTAGCATAACCAGCACTTATACCAGTTGTTCCATTTACGAGTAAATTAGGAAATCTACTTGGTAAGACAGTTGGTTCTAGTAATCTATCATCATAGTTCGGAGCCATTGGTACAATACCTGTTTTATCTATATCACGCAGTAGTTCTCCTGCTATTTTTGATAACCTTGCCTCAGTATAACGACTAGCAGCAGGACTATCGCCATCTATTGAACCGTTATTACCTTGCATTTCTATAAGTGGTGCCTCATTCTTCCACCACTGACTCATTCTAACTATTGCTTCATATATTGAACTATCACCATGAGGGTGATAATTAGCCATTACTAGTCCTACGGCATTAGCACTTTTTTTAGTAGGCTTATCATAGGTATTTCTTTCTTTATACATTGAATAAAGAATTCTTCTTTGAACTGGTTTTAAACCATCTCTAACATCAGGGATAGCTCTATCTTGGATTATATATTTAGAATATCTTCCAAAACTTTGTCCCATTATATCTTCAAGAGAATAATCATATATTTTCTTTATTATATCTTCCATCTATATCACCATATTAATTATATAGTATTTTTCCTTATTTTTCAAGGGCTTGACATAATTTTTACATAAAGAAAACTCTCCATATAAATGAAGAGTCAATAATTAATTAAGAAGTAATAATTCCACCGCTCTTTGTATAATACACAGTACATACCGTATCACTTGTAACTTTAGCAATAGTAACAGTTCTCTCAATTGACATAGAAGTACCACCAGTACCTAAACTAGAAGTAGCCACTTGTCCATTAGTACAAGATACTCGGCTATAAGAATAACCAGCCATTAAAATTTCATCAAAAGAATAACTAAATTTATCACCATCATTTACTTTTGATGTAGTAATTGTAGATACCTTATCAACACTTTTCTTCAAAGTAACAGTATATTGTGTAGCCGAAGGCACTTCTTCCCAAACAGCAACAAAAGTAGTATTATTATTTATTACATAAGTATCACCAGGTTGATATAATGTCTGAGTAGTATCTCCAACAACAGTCCAGCCTTTAAATGTATAACCTTCTTTAGTAGGAACAGAACTACTTATAGTAATAGTTTCTCCAGCAAATTTTTGTACCGAGTTAGGTCCACCACTACCACCATTATTGTTAAATAAAACATCATATAAAATAACTTCAATACCATCTACACTAAGTGTATAAGGACTACTACTAGAACCATCACCAGATCCTATTCCTATATCCGATTTTAAATAAAGAGTAGGAAAAATATTTTCATTTCCATATGCTGCAAAGTCATCAGAAGTAGCATAACCTGGTGGCATAATTCCCCAAATGCTTGAACTATCATCAGAAAAAGGAGTAAGGAACAAAGAATTAGCTGTAGTTCCCATTAACGTTAACATCCAAATACTTGAAGTACAATTGTCATAATCACCTATATGTGTAGTACATGTAGAAAAATCAGCAGAATACCCAAAATCACTAGGATATGGAAGAGCTATTTTGCCATTCCAAGATGTTGAATGACCATTATACACAGAAGTGCCTCTCTCTTTTCCATACATGAAATCAGAATAAACAACACTATCGTTCCATCCTCCTAGTCCCCATGATGTTTCAGCAATCAAGTTTCTAGTCTCATCATTTTTTATTCCTGTTGAAGTAAAATTACATGAAACAGTTGCATTGTTTTGTCCTGCATAACACTTACCACTTCTAGCCTTATAATATAGACTTCCACCAATACTCTCTGCTTCGTAATCAGGATTTAATAATTTCATTAACCTTGCGTCCGACCAATTATTTTTACCTGCAGCACTTTCAGCTCCAGTTGAAGTATTTTTATTATCCCAAGAAAAGGAACCAATACTAGAATTTCTTATTAGTTTCAATTTCCCATCAAATACCCCTATTATTCTCCAAACTTCACAAGTACTAGATGATTGATTAGAATAATCACTACAATTAAAATATACGTAGTTATTAGGATTAGCACCATAATATCTTACATTTCCATTATCTAATGAAGTAGTACCTCCTTTTCTATCATTCATAAGACTTCTACTAGGAACAGTATTATATGTAATACTATTATTAGTTACAGTTTCTTTATCTGAAACCTTATAAAGATTAGTTATATAAGCAGCAGCATTTTGATTAACAACATTACCAGGTAATGATTGATTAGGAATAATTTGCATAGCATCACCCAAAACAATACTTCCCAGACTAGTAGAAACACCTATTGTAATAGTAACTGGTGAAGATGTATTATTTCTAATAGTAACTAATGTTGAAACAGAACCACTAGAAGCTATTGAACCAGAAGTACTACTACCAGAAGTACCAAAACTAACATTATCACCATAATCTAAATACCAAATAGTATAGTTAGCCGAACTACTTGTACTATTAGTTACCTTAACCGTTTTACTAGCAGTAGAATAAGGTTTTATAACCACATCAAATGTCTCAATAACATCATTATCCGAAGTTAAATTAGAAGATAATGATATCGGATTATTAATTTCAGCACTAGCAGTAAACATAGCATATGTAGAACCAACCGCTAGTCCAATTAATCCAATACTAATTATACCTATCAAATAAAACGTTTTCATTGATATTCTTTTTTCCATAACTACCTCCTATTTTATAATTACATTTAAAATACTACTTATATCTATTTTAGATATATGAATTAATACTGCAGCCATTGCTAAAAATGGTCCAAAAGGAATTAATGTATCTTTTCTACTTAACAGTAAATAAATAGCAATTGGAAAAGCAATAAATGTTGCTAAAAATATCGCACATATTGATAAAGGATAACCAATAACTATTCCAAACAAAAACATCAGTTTAATATCTCCTCCACCCATACTTTCCCTTTTAAATAAATGATCTCCTATTATTTTTATAAAATACATTGTAACAAAAGCAAGTATACCAGCAACAACTTTATCCACAGTAAAATCTAAACCAAAAAATATTAAATCAAGAACTATTATAAGTATGCAAGATACCGCAATTATCTCATCTAATATAATCATATATTCAATATCACTAACAATAATAACAATAAGAGCAGATATAAATATCAAACTAATAACTAGTTCATAACTAAAGCCAAAAGAATGATATGCTGTACAATATAATGCTGCAGTTACAATTTCTACTACTAAATAACTTATCGGTATTATTGTATGACAGCATCTACTTTTACCCTTTTGAATTACATATGATACTATTGGTATTAGTTCATACCATCTAAGTCTATGATTGCAATTATGACAATGACTTCTAGGATATAAAATAGATTCATTATTTGATAATCTAACCGCTAACACATTAAGAAAACTTCCCATTACACTACCAAATATAAACATTATTGTATAAATATAAAACTCTATCATGACATCACCTATAAAATATTACTATACATACTAAACATTGGAATAAATATTGCCATCAAAATAACACCAACTATTACAGCAAGTAAAATAATCATAACTGGTTCAATTAAACTCTTAAGTCTTTGAACTAAGTTTTTTTGTTCCTCTTCATAATACAAAGCAACATTCTCCATCATTGGACCAAGTCTACCTGTTTTCTCACCAGTAAGTAACATTTCATAAGCTATTCTAGGAAAAGCCCATTTATTTTCAAAAGCCTTAGATAGTCCTGCCCCTGTACTTAAATTAGTAACCGCTTCCTTAATTATACCTTTATAAATCTCATTATTTGTAACTTTACCAAGCATCTCAATACTATCTGTAATAAATACATCATGTTTAATTAGTGATGAAAATGTTTTAGTAAACATAACAACTTCATTATCAATTAAAACATCTTTAATTACAGGTATATGCATAGCAATATATTGAACCAAATACCTAAACTTTCTAATGTTTTTATACATAGCAATAATAATCACTATAATAGCAGCTAAAGCTAAAACAATTTTAATAATATTTTTCTTAACAAATGCACTTAAAGAGATCAAGAACACAGTAATTCCAGGTAAATCAGCCCCCAATTGTTCAAATATTCCTTCAAATTGTGGTACAACAAATATAAGTAAGAAAGTTAATACAATTATTGCAATAACTAGTACCACGCTAGGATAAGTAAGAGCAGATATGATTTGTTTTCTATTAGAATCAGCTGTTTTATAATAGGCAGCCATATCATCTAATGCCTCAGTTAAATTTCCTGTCAATTCAGAAGTCTTAAGCATATTGATTAATAACTTAGGAAAGACGTTTCCTTGTCTTGCTAAAGCTTCACTAAAATTAGCACCAGTATTTAATTCATAACTAATTCTCTTAAATAAATCTTTTTTCTTTTTTTTATTAGTTTGATTTTCTAATATAATTATAGCATCCGCTAGTGGAATACCAGATTTAATATATGTAGATAACTGTGTCAAAAAGAAAACTAATTCTTTATAACGCATCTCATTAGAGAATGTAAGCATAGCACCAAGTTTACTTATTTTAACCGGTTTAATTTCAGCTATCTTATAACCTTGTGCAGTCAAAAATGATTCAACATCTAATCTTCTAAACGCATCAAAATAACCTTTTACTTGTTTACCATTTTTATCAAAAGCAACATATTTATATCTAGTTTTTTCTTTTGCAACAGCAGTATCTCCAGATACCGTTTGTTTACTTGAAACAAAAGAACCATTAACTGTATTATTATTCATACATATATCACCTATTCTATATTCAATTATAACACATTTTTTTAACTTTTTTAACTTTTTTTTATTATTTTCATATATTATTTTAGAAGGAGGTATTATATATGTATGGAAATTATATCGGTGGTCCATTTGTAATTCCTAATATGTCATATGCACCTATAATGAATAGTGGTTTAAGAATGAATAGTATGCCTGCAGTTGCCAGAACTTCTTCTCTAGGTTCGGGACTTAAATCACTATTAGGTTTAGGAAATACCAGAGCAGTAGCAGGAGCATCTAGAGGTATTAACTGGTCATCACTACTTAATAACACATCAAAAACATTAGGAGTAGTAAGAGAAGCAATACCAATAGTAAAAGAAGTAGGACCAATGATGAACAATATGAAATCAATGTTAAAAGTAGCATCCATTTTTAAAGATGAAACAGATGTAAGTATTAATAATAATTCTAAGCAAACTAACAATATAACAAAAGTCACTGACAGCATTCAAAATACCAGTGACATAAAAAATAATCAAACCTATAATCAAAACGAACCAAATTTCTTTTTATAAGAAATTTTTTTATTTAATTTGTTTAATTTCTAATTTATTATAAATAAATTTAATAACAAAGTAACTAATACTACAATATATAACTGTCATTATAATACTATGAGTAATAATTTCTAATAATAATGAAATACCATATACCCCACTTGTAGTTAAATTTAATATAATAAATGATAATAAATGATAAACAATAATACATACAATACTCATAACATTAGTCATAAATATATTATCAGAAATCAAGTTATTTAATACCTTAATAACAATAGCAATAATAATAAATAATACTAAATTAATAAGTATTGTAGAGGTATATAATATATCAAACAAACATCCAAATATTATTATCAAAATATAATATTTTTTTTCATTAGCAAAATAAGGATAAATAATAGCAAAAGCTATTATAGTATATATTGTACTAAAACAACTAACATTACCAAAGGTAGCAGGAAAAATATTAGACATAACACTTTCAAATAAAAATGAAATAATTAAATAAATTATACTAACTATCATTGCTATCACTTTTTCTCTTTAAAATACTAACATAATTAATATCATTAAAATCTACTGATGGAGTAACCTTCATTATTTTTGCCAAATCATATGAATCAGTAGTAATCTCTGTAACTGTTCCTATTAGTATACCAGCAGGAAATATTCCACCCAAACCAGAAGTATAAACATAATCTCCAACATTAACATCCTTTGTATTACTAATTCCTTCCAACTCTAATACAGACTTTTTATAATCATAACCATTTATTACACCATATAAATTATTATCTCCATTACTAACATGTACAGATATTTTATTATTCGTATCACTAGTAGTAATTAATCTAACATCGGAAGTAAAAGTAGAAGTTTTAACAACCCTACCTATCAATCCTTTAGAACAAATAACCACCATATCCTTTTCTACTCCATTATAACTTCCTTTATTAATAGTTAACTTATTATACCAATACCCAACATTTCTACTTATAACAGTAGCATTCAAATATTCATAATCAGACAAAGTATAATTGATATTTAATTCTTCTTTAAGAGCATCAAGTTGCCTACGTAATTCAATATTTTCTGCTTCAATAGAATCTATTCTATCTATAGAAGTTTCAAGTACATCATTACTTTTTTCAACATCTTTTAATTTTTTATAACTTTTTATATTATCACTAACATAATTAAATGGGTATGTTATTATATTTTCTATATATGTAAATCCATCCTTAAAAAGAGATTCAACTTTATTTAATTTTCTATCTTCTTTTAAAGTAACCGAAAAAATTACTAATAAAATTATTATTAATATTATTATTATCACTAATATATATTTTTTAGGAATATTATTTTTCTTTTTGCCAAACATTCTATCACTTTCCTATCAATCTTATTATATAATATTTTTCAACAAATTAAAAGTCCTATTTATTATAAATAATTATCTTCGTAAAAACTATAGTAATTATCCTTACCAATTATAATATGATCCATCAAAATTATTCCATGTAAATTGCCTATTTCTTTTACCATTTTAGTTAATTCAATATCATTTTTACTCGGCAACGCATTACCAGATGGATGATTATGAACACAAACAATGTAACTAGCTGACAATAAATATGCTTCCTTAAAAATTTCTCTCGGATGTACTAAAGAATAATTAACAGTACCCTTAAACAATAGTTTTTTGTCTATATAATTTTTCTGATTATCTAAATATACAACATAAAAAATCTCTTGATGTATATTTTTGTATTCATTATAAAAATAATTAACTATCGATTCAGGACTAGTTAATTTCACTAAATCACTATATCCATCATCATTATATACTCTTCTTCCAAGTTCAATAGCCGCTACTAACTCTATTGCCTTAATCTTACTCATTCCCATAATCTTTTCTAATCTAGATATTTCCATATTTTTAAGTTCATTAATATTATTAACAGATGATAATATATTATGAGAAATTTCTTTAAGTCCGATACTTTTAGTACCAGATTTTAAAATAATTTCAATTAATTCATTATTAGATATATTTTCCTTTCCATATTTTATTAATCTCTCCCTTGGCTTTTCCTCATTTGGTAATTCTTTTAAGTTCAATATCTATCACCTCATATATTAAATACACTTTTATTTTAAAAATTTACCAAAATATCAAAAAAAAAGAGTATTTTTTATAAAACTCTTATTTTTTCTTTAAATTAATCCACTTCTTACCATCAACCACCCTAGCCACTAACATAGATGTAGCAGAATCACCAACAACATTAAGCATAGTAGCAGGAGCATCAATAATTGTAGCAATAATAGTAAGTATTGGAAGTGCACCAGCATTATATCCCATCATAGTTATAATCATCATTTCAGAAATAGTACCACCACCAATAGGAACCGCAGTTACTAAAAGTGTTGCAACTAATGCCACTAGTAATACTTTGGAAATACCACCGAATCCAGATATATTAGTTCCAAACAAGCAAACTAAAAACATGATTTTAAAAACACTACCAATTATAGAACCATCTTTATGAAAACTTGTACCAAGTGGTATTACTGTTTCAGCAATATCATCAGGAACCCCCATTTCCTTAGCACACATACTATTAGTAGGAATAGAAGCCGCTGAAGAACAAGTTGCTAGTGAAGTTAAAGTAGCAGGAATAATATTCTTCCAAAATCTTCTAAGTCCTTCCCTTTTACCAGCAATATAAGCATACACACTATATACAATAAAATAATATAGTATAGCAACCACTGTATATACAATAAAGGTTTTTAAATAACCAACCGCAATTGAACTTCCAAAAGTTCCAACCAATGCAGCAAAATAACAACCTAATCCAATTGGTGCATAATACATAATAATCTCTACCAGCTTCATTATAACCTCATTTAAAGATTCTAAAATCTTCTTTACAGGTTCACCTTTAGATTTACTCATATTTAATGCTAAACCAAACAAAATTGAAAACACTAGTAAAGCAATCAAATTATCAGTAGTAAGCAAATCATTAAAACTCTTAACTGTTAATACATCAGCAGTTCTCTCCAATATTGATAAATCTTCATTTTTCATCTCTTCATTAACTAATGTACTAGTAATTTTCTCTGTATCCTCAGGTTTTACTAAATCAATATTATAAGTAGTAACAAATCCTACTAATACCGCAATTATTGAAGTAGCAACAAATGCCAAAATAGTAGTAAGCATAATTTTACCTAATCTTTTAGGAGTACTCATTTTAGCAATTGATGTAGTTATAGTTAAAAATACTAATGGAACAATAACTACTAACAACAAATTAATAAAAATATCTCCTAACGGACTAAGTACTTTAGCATCCTCTTTAAAAATTAATCCAACTACAGCACCAATTATTATAGCAAGTATTAATATTAAAGTGGACTTATAATTTTTTAATATTTTTTTCATTATTATCCTTCCTTTCAATAACATTATATTATAAAAAATAATTATTTATAAGGTATTAAAATCCACACTAAGCATAGTATAATTTGCAAAAATCCACATATCATGATATAATTATCTTGGTGAAAGAAATGAAAAAATATATAAAATTAAACAACAATGATAATCATCTATCTTGGGGAAACTTTACTAGAATCATTAAAGAATATACCATAAACAAAAGTTCAGCCATGCAAGTTGAAATCTTTTGTACCATTTTTAACATAGAATTAGTCGGAGATACCACAGTAAATAACTACTGTACTGGTATACGCTCGATAAACGATGAATACAAGCAAAAATATTTAATATACAAAAAAAAATATAACAAAGATAAAAATATATTAATAAGTACTATAATTAATTTATTATCAATAATAGAAAGTAATATATATAGTTTTAGCACTAATGAAGAAAGTCTAGACTTTATTAATAATAATAGAAACTTAAAAGAAATTTGTTTAAAACTATACAATATAAGCAAAAACGATACATCAGTTACAAATGAATTTTCTAACAGCTTAAATAAATTAATTAACGAAAACAATTTATACGAAACAATAATCAACATCTTATTTTTTATAATATTAGAAAAAAAACAACCTATATATGAGGAAAATATCAAAAAAAATATAATTGAAAACTTATTAAACAATACCAATATTTCAGGAGCAGAACTAGAAGAATACTTAAACTTAAAATTTACTGAAGGAATAAACTATAATTATTCTTTGAATAAACTAGCAAAAGGTGGCAACACTTATGCCCTTTACGAGATGGGCACTAATGAATATTATGGATACAATAAAGGCTATTCAAGATATGATATCAGTTTTAACTACTACAAACAAGCATCACTAAAAGATCACCCTGGTAGTTATTATATGATGGCCAAAATGTTTATCAGTGGACAAATAGGTTCAAAATCAAATGAAGAACTAATAAAAGCTTTTGAATATTTAAATACCGCTATCACTCTTGGTAATATAGCCTCAATAAATTTAATGGGAATATTATATTTAAATGGTATTTACCCAGTAAAAAAGGATATAGAAAAAGCTATATCGCTATTTGAAAAAGCCGCAGACAAAGATTACCCATATGCTTATAATAACTTAGGTTTAATATACGAATCTAAAGGCAATATAAAAAAGGCCTTTGAATATTTCATTAAATCAGCAGATTTAGAAGAAAGTTGGGCCTTAAACAAAGTTGGCGAATTTTATCGTAATGGAATCTATGTAAAAAAAGATATGCAAAAAGCCTTCGAATATTATAGTAGAGCCATCGAATCACCAATAAGTACAGTATCCTATTACGCCTACTATAACCTTGCTAAATATTATTATTTAACAGGAAATACAATTCTCATCAAAGATGAAGATAAAGCTATTGAATATTTAAATATCGCTAGCTCCCATGCTATTGAAGCTTCTACTCTACTTTTATATTTGTATACTAAAAAATATCTAAAAAACAAAGATAAAAACATTTATACAAAAATAGAAGAATTAATATCAAACATAGAAAATCACCCTAACTACAATAAAGAAATTAAGTTAGAAATAGAAAAAAATTTACAAAAACTAAAAGAAAATAACCACATAAATATAGACATACTGAACTAGTATGTCTATTTCCTTATTATATATTTATTAGATATATTTATAAATAAAATTAAATAAACTGTCC
>JABLTS010027266.1_pt1 | contig 47981 bp, 31 predicted proteins | sample 7160081 | NCBI WGS metagenome assembly JABLTS01 (sample SAMN14651231, study PRJNA627086) | human gut metagenome | isolation source: feces | host: Homo sapiens | reverse complement strand
TAATCAAAACCATTGTGGCTCTGCATACCTACAGCATCGATACGGAGACCCTTCGCCTTCAAATCGCGAACCAGCTTGCAGATAGCCTCTCGCTTAGCTGGCTTCGAAGTAGAATAATCATTATAGTAAAGCTCTACGTTAGGGTCAGCCTCATGCGCAAAGCGGAAAGCTAGTTCGATGAATTCCGGACCAATGATATTATAATAAGGTGACTTGCGATAGCTGCCATCATCCTCGAAAGCCTCATTGACGACATCCCAACCTTTGATTTTACCTTTATAATGTGTCACTACCGTCATGATGTGGTTATACATTCTACCAATGAGCACCTCACGGCTGACTGGTTTGCCATTGGCATCTGTAAACATCCACTTAGGTGGCTGAGAGTGCCATACCAAACAGTGACCGATGACGGTCTTTCCATTCTTCTGTGCCCAATCCACGAGTTTGTCACCATCGGTGAAATCGAAGCGATTGACCTCAGGATGATTCACTTCACCCTTCATACAGTTTTCTGCCACCACCTGATTGAATTGCTCTTTCACGATAGCCTCTGCCGCAGGGTCTTGTCCCGCTGGCAGACGCGTATCGACAGCGACACCTATCAAGAAGTGCTTACCCAACGTGCTCTGCAACGAAGGAAGCACCTCTGCCTTATTACCTTTCTGGGCGAATGCCGCTGAAGCGAGCAACAAGCCCAATGCTAAAGTTGTTATCTTTTTCATAATTGTCTTATAATGATATGTATATCGTTAGAAACAGTGCAAGAAAGATTTTTCTCTCAACAACCTACTACTCTGCCTCCTGATGACGAGCCTCTATCTTCTTGTTGATGTCATCGATGACTTCATCGGTCAATTCGTACTTGGAGATAATGAACATCGCCAAACCCAAGAGGATGGCTGGGATGACGCAAACCAACCAGCGGATACCCTCCTGTGCCAAAGAAGACTGTTGCTCCAGGTCGTTCATGAAGTAAGCACCCGCAGCATTACCTACCGACATCATCGCAAAGGCGGTGATGAAGAAGAGAGCCACGATGCGGAGAGGACGGTTGTGGAAGAACTCTGTCCAAAGGTCGCTCACCTTTACATTCTTGGTCTCCTTCTCGTCCATCACCACACGCTCCTTGGTCTGAGTAAAGCAGAACACCAAGAGAGCGAAACCTACCAAAGCATAAATGAGCATAGCAACAAACCAAGCATTGCTATCCGTAGGCAGAGAATTAGACTCCTGTGCGGCAGCAGCCTGATAGCCCGTCCAAGCGAGCACGGCACCAGGAACCACGCCACCCAATGCCATACCAGCCTTGTAGAAGATACCTGTGAGCGCATTCACGATACCTGCGATACGCTTGCCACTCGTATATTCTGCGAAGGAGATGACCTCAGGAATCAACGCCCACATATAGCCCGTAGCCACGATGACTCCAGTAGATTTGATAAACTGGGCGATATATACGAGAGTGATATGATCCTTGACTGGTCCCATCTTACTGATGAAGTAAAGCATCGCCATACCGATGATAGCCACGGTGAGGAAGATATAGAACATATTCTTCTTGCCCACCTTCTTCTTGATGGCTGGCACCAAAGGCATGAAGATGAAAGATGGCAACGAACCGAGTCCCATAAAGAGTGCCATTTCAATAGGCAGATCTTTGGCAGCAGCCAACATAGCCACCAAGATAGGCACACCAGCAGACACGCAGAGACCTCCCACGTTCGCCATAAACATACGTACGGATGTCAAAATCGTGATTTCATCGGTATCACGAGTCAAAGAGGAGTTCAATGCTCCGTAAGGCACATTAATTAATGTATAGAGCATAGAGAGACCTACGTAAGTGACGTAAGCATAAATCAACTTGATGGTGTCGGTCTGTCCCTCCATACCATTCCAAAAGCAAAGGATGGCGAGAACAGTCAATGGCAAACCTGCCAAGACGAGATAAGAGCGATACTTACCCCAACGTGGGTTGTGCTTATCGACATAGGTTCCCACCAAAGGATCCCAAAGCACATCGACCAAGCGAACCACCAAGAACATGGTGGCAGCCACACCAGGATTGAGACCATAGATGTCTGTGTAGAAGAACAACAAGTACATACAGATGGTCTGGTAGATGAGGTTTTGCGCCAAATCACCAGAACCGAATCCGATACGTTGTAGCCAATTCAGTTTGTAGAATCCCTTAGATTCTTGTGATACAGTTGTCTGTTCCATCATATTATATTATTTAAGTTTTTCTGCTGCAAACTTGCCCATTGCCTCATAGCCCTTAGGGTTGAGGTGGAGCCAGTCGTCTGAATACTCCGCTTTCAAGCGTTGTGGGTCTTGTGGATCACGCACCAGCTCGTCAAAATCAATGATTTCATCGAAGCTTCCGCTCTTTCTGATCCATTCGTTCACCTGTTGGCGCATTGCCTCGTGCCAGTAAGAATACCAGCCGTTTCCCTTGGTAGGAGTAATGGTTGCACCATATACCTTGATGCCCTTTGCCTTAGCCTTGGCGATAAGCACCTTGTAGCAAGCCACCAATGTATCAGCCACATGCTCATAGTTGCCGCCACAACAACCGATGTCGTTAGTTCCTTCGAAAATGACCAACTTATCGACACCCGTCTGACCGAGAATGTCACGGTCGAAGCGTTTCATGGCAGGTTCGCTGATTCCACCTTCCACGACACAGTTGCCACCGATTCCAAGGTTGAGCACACCGTATGGTTTCTCTGCGTTCAAGGCATCAGCGAGGAAGTCTGTCCAACGGTTATGCATGTTCGTGGTCGTTCCACGTCCATCGGTGATGGAGTTGCCGAGTACTGCCACGACAGGGGTCTTGGCATCCGTCTTCACATCGATGGCAGAGAGATTGTACCAGTGATCCACGTTCTCTTGCTGGCCGAAGACTGCATCGGCAGGACTGACTGGTTTGCCATTCACTTGCGCTACTATATAAGATGTGGTACGCGAACCACGATGCGAAGTGGCATTCTTAGGCGTTTTCTCACCATAATCAATGGTGATGGAGAGACGCTGACCAGACTTCAATGCATATTTCAACACATCCGAGTAGAGAGCTTTGCCTGGTTCGAGAACTACGTTTTTCTTGCCGCCGAACTTCAGATATTTCACGGTCTTGGCATTGATGCTGCTATTCTTGTCCTTGTCGGTATCAGCCACATAGACAGAGCAAATCTCCACAGGGTGCTTGCCGAACTCATTGCTCAGTTTGAGTCTCATCTCATTGCCACCGAAAGACACATGGACAATCTGACGGCAGGAACGATTGCTCAAACTCTCCTTAGGCATATCTTTCTTTTCAGTCTTTTCGACTGCGGTAGCCCATGTACCTTTCCAAACGTTCTGCGCCTCCAGTCCAGTGCAAGCCAAGGACAAGAGAGCTATCATCAAGCTTAGTTTCTTTTTTCTATTAATCATTATTTGACTGTTTGTTATTAAGTTGTTTAACCGAAATGTCAAGTCGTTATTGTCGTTTAGCGATTGCAAATTTACAAAAACCTCCTTTACACGACAACTTTTGCAGTTACGATAACATTTCTATTTGTTTCATAAAGGCGATAGATAAAGAAAAGATACAAGAAACAAAACAAAACGACACAGAAAGATAATTAATATTTGGTCGTTTCATTCTTTTTTGCTACTTTTGCAAGCGTAATTGGATACAGCAATGTACTATTTAAGCTAGATTCATTAAAAACTACAATAAATGAAACTGACGAAACATTTGGCATTAATTATATTATGTGGCTTCGTCTCACTGATGATGTGGGCTGATGGAGGGGAGCTATATACATCTGGCAAGTTGTCAAGTTCGCTCATCAACTGCATTACGCAAGACAAGTATGGATTTATCTGGGTGGGCACGGAGTACGGACTCAGCCGATTCGACGGCTACCGTTTCACCAACTATCTCCACAATGAGAAAGACTCAACTTCCATCACCGACAACATCATCTCCAGTTTTCTCGTAGATAAGAAAGGCAACCTGTGGATAGGATGTGCCAAAGGACTGATGCGCTACAATTATGAGACGAACGACTTCACTCGTCTCAAGTTCCCCGACGGCAGGAAACCTCGCATCTACTCGCTAGTAGAAAGTCACAACGGCGACATTCTGATGGGAACCGCAGGTTTCGGACTTTACTCATTGAGAAAAGACAGCAAGCGCATCGTTCACGAACGGCAATATGCCGAGCGTGAGACAGACGTCTTCTTCACCCACATCTACGAAGACCAACATCATTATTTCTGGCAGAGTAGCCACCTCTCCACCTTTTCTCGCTTCATCAAAAGCCAAGGTAAGGTGGCTCGCAAGGACTTCAAGTCGCCTTGCGGTGCCCCTATCGCCTTTATCCAACATCGTCCACAAGCCATGCTCATCGTCTGTATGTATGGCATTCTCTACTATGACTATAAGACGGGCAAGATAGGTGATGCAGGGTACGACTTCGGCATCTATAAGAATAATGTGACCATCAACAACGCCACCTTCGACCATGAAGGCAATCTCTACATCAGTACCTCTGAGCATGGAGCTTTGCTCATCAAGAAAGGGAGCAACAAGGTGGTACAGTTGGAGAACACCAATGGAAGCTTCAACCTAGGCACCGCCTTCGTCAACGACATCATCGAAGACAAGGACCACAACCTCTGGATAGGATGCTACAAGAAAGGTCTCTACCTACTCAACCAACGACAGCAAGCCTTCAATTCCTGGAGCTTTGCCGCCCAAAATTATATTATTGGTAGCAGCGTATCATCCATTACCCCTGGTGACAATGGCGAGACTTGGTGTACAGTACAAAACAGTGGCGTATATTGCTTCGACCCAACAGGCAAGATTATCGCCCATCCGAAATCACCAGCTGGAACCTGTATCATCTACAAAGATCGCCGTGGCTACTACTGGATTAGCAATGGTAATGCCCTCTACAGCTACAACCCATACACGGGATCCTACCAGCAGAAACTCACGTTCACCAGCGCTGGCATCTATGGAATGACCGATGACTACGATGGAAATCTCTATATATCCGTCTATAGCAAGGGACTATATATATATAATGTGGAAAGTGGAGCCGTCAGGATACTCAATATGCAGCAGCGAGGCAACAAGGGTTACCTCTGCAACGACTGGGTAAGAAGCATGGCACTCGACCATACCAACCATCTCTGGGTAGGAACCTCCAATGGTGTATCTTGCCTCAACACCAAGACCTGGAGCTTCAAGGACTTCGGATGGAACCATCTCTTGCAAGACCATCAAGCCAATGCCATCTGCGAAGGTGACAATGGCGAGATTGTCATCGGCACAGAAGAAGGTCTCTATGAATTTGACAGGAAGAAGAACAAGCTTGTTCCATTCCCCAACGCCGAAGCTTTGAAGGGAAAACAAGTGTGCGGTATCGTCAAGGACAAGCAAGGTGACCTATGGATCAGCACAACGATGGGTATCTGGCAATACGAGAAGAAAAAACGCCATTTCATCGGTCATATCAATGGAAACGGGCTTACCAACAAAGAGTATGTATTAGGCTCTTTCATGCACACTTCCGACGATCTCACCGCTTTCGGTACGAGCGATGGAATCACGGCTTTTTATCCAGAAGTAGTCAAAGCCAACAAGATGGAACTCGGCAATGTATATCTCACCAACTTCCTAGTGGATGGCGAGCCCATCAACTGTCATGCCGAGCGCTTCTCTATTCCATATTCTCAGAATTCCTTCACCTTGGAGTTCTCCTTGTTGAATTACAAGAACACGGACAACATCAGTTTCCAATACCGCATCAATGAGGGAAAATGGAACAGTACCAACGAAGGCGTGAACGCCATATCTTTCAATAAGTTGAACCCTGGCAAATACATCATCGAGGTAAGGGCAGCAGGCAACGGAAGCTACTCCAAGCACATCACCACCATCACCGTGATGGTCAAGGACCCGTGGTATGCCTCCCCACTTGCTTACATCACCTACATTCTGATCTTCATCAGTCTATTGGCATACATTATATATACGTATGAACGTAGGAGAAAGGCAGACCTCGACGAGACCAAGATGCAGTTTCTGATCAATGCCACCCACGACATTCGCTCACCGCTGACACTCATCATGGGACCGCTCAACAAGTTGAAAGCTCGCCTGACAGATGCAAAGAGCAAGCAAGACTTGGACACTATCGACCGCAATGCGCAACGCCTGCTTCTCTTGGTAAACCAAATCTTGGACGAGCGCAAGATTGACAAGAACCAAATGCGCCTGCACTGTCAACCTACCCAGTTGCAAGAGTTTATCAAGGGCATCACCTCCCTCTTCGCCTTCAATGCCAACGAGCGAGGTATCAGCCTCAACTTGGAGGAAGAAGACAATCTGGAAGGAAAGCCTCTGGAAGTATGGATAGACCGCATCAACTTCGATAAGGTGATCAGCAACTTGCTGTCGAATGCCATGAAATATACATTTGATGGCGGCAACATCACCATCCGTATCGGAAGGGATGACAAACATGCCATCATCAAGGTAATGGATACTGGAATAGGATTCAAAGAAGACAAGACAGACCGCCTCTTTGAGCGATTCTATCAAGGCAAAAATTCCAGCGACCTACACATTGAAGGCACGGGCATCGGCTTAAACCTGAGTCGTGCCATCACCCAAATGCACGGAGGAAGCATCAAGGCGTTCAACCGTACAGATGGTATCAAGGGAGCCTGCCTCGAAGTAATTCTGCCTCTTGGCAATGCACACTTGAAGCCAGAGGAAATATTGCAAGAAGAAGACAAGGCAAAGACAGAAGAAGGCTGCAAGAAAAAACAAGCCAGCAAGAACTTCAACATTCTTTTGGTGGATGATGATGCAGAAATCGCCCAGTACATCCAGGCAGAACTCAGTGACTGGTATCGTTTCGACTATGCCCCTAACGGCAAGGAAGGACTGAAGACCTTGCTCACGGGTAAGTACGACCTTGTCATCAGCGACGTGATGATGCCTGAGATGGATGGCATCACACTGCTCAAGAATATCAAGGCAAACTCCAACATCAGTGATATTCCTGTCATCTTGCTCACCTCGAAGAGCGAGGTCGAGAACCGACTGGAAGGTTTGAAGAAAGGAGCCGACGCCTTCCTTGCCAAGCCATTCAATATGGAAGAGTTGCACATTCTCATCGACAACCTGGTAGATAACGTGCGACGCATCCGTGGTAAGTACTCCGGGGCACAAGGACAGAAGGAGAAGATAGACAAGATAGAGGTGAAGGGCAACAATGATGCTTTGATGGAACGCATCATGAAATGCATCAACGCCAACCTCACCGATCCAGACTTCAACGTAGAGAAGTTGACCGAGGAAGCAGGCATCAGCCGTGCCCAACTACATCGCAAGATGAAGGAGATAGCAGGCGTTTCCACCGGTGAATTCATCAGAAATCTCCGTTTGGAGCAAGCAGCACGCCTCATCGGAGAAGGCAAGATCAACATTACCCAGGTGGCGTACTCCGTGGGCTTCAACAACCAGACTCACTTCTCAACCATCTTCAAAAAGCACTTCGGAATGTCACCTTCCGAATATGCTGAAACAAAAAGAAACGAGAAATAAGCAGTTAGATGCATCGGATAAGGTGTTTTTTCGTACTTTTGCAGCAGAGATTTCCAAGAACAAAATCCAAACAACAAACAATCTGCAAACGTATGAAGAAATACCTTATCTCATTATTGGCGCTTGCCACTTCTATCATTATGCAAGCACAAGTTGCTCCGTCCGCCGCTTCCCAAGATGGCTCGGCACTTTGGCTCAGCAACCAAAACCTTGGCACATGTCAAGTAAGCGGAGCTGACTCCGACAACGCCACCTTGGCGATTGCTAAGGATGAGCTTAGCAAAAACTACAAGGGCAAAGCGGTCACTTTCCAAATAGCCCCAAGCCTCAACCTAGGCGAAGGCTACCAGATAACCCCTACCTCCATCAAGGCGAGCCAAGCCATCGGCATTCTCTATGGCGCATACGAATTGATTCGTCTCCAAGCACTAGGCGATGCTGACAACATGAACAAGACCAAGAAGCCTGCCGTCAAATTGCGCATCCTCAACCATTGGGATAACCTTGATGGCAGCGTCGAACGTGGCTATGCAGGCAAGAGCATCTGGAAATGGGACGATATCAAACTCGACAAGAACGGCAAGGCAAAGAGTATTAGCTCCGCCCTCCACGACCGTCTCATCACCTATGCCCGAGCCAATGCCTCATTGGGCATCAATGGTAGCGTACTCAACAATGTGAATGCCTCTCCAAAGATGATGACTGCTGAATATATAAATAAGGTGAAAGTCATCGCCAATATCTTCCGACCATACGGCATCCGTGTCTATCTCTCCATCAACTTCGCCTCTCCAATGGCACTGGGCTATACCAAGACCGCCGACCCTCTCGATAAAAAGGTACAGCAGTGGTGGCAGAAGAAAGCCAAGGAAATCTATGCTGCCATCCCTGACTTCGGCGGTTTCTTGGTCAAGGCGAACTCTGAGGGACAACCAGGACCTGGCGACTACCATCGTACCCATGCCGAAGGAGCCAATATGCTCGCCGATGCCCTGAAACCATTTGGTGGCATCGTGATGTGGCGTTCTTTCGTATATGGTGCCAACCATAAGGGAGAAGACCGAGTAAAGCAAGCCGTAAGCGAGTTCAAAAATTTGGATGGCAAGTTCCGTGACAATGTCATCTTGCAATCCAAGAACGGTCCACTCGACTTCCAACCACGTGAGCCATACGCTCCTATCTTCGACAACATCCACCAAACTCCACAGATGGCAGAACTTCAGATTACCCAGGAATACCTCGGACAATCGAAGCATCTCACCTATCTCGCCCCTATGTGGAAGGAGTTCTTTGGTTTTGTAAACCCAAGCCGACTCAAAGGAATCGCAGGCGTTGCCAACATCGGTGACGATGCCAACTGGTGTGGGCATCCTTTCTCACAAGCCAACTGGTACGCTTTCGGTCGCTTGGCATGGAATCCATCGATTTCATCGGAGCAAATCGCCCATGAATGGCTTGTTCAGACCTATGGCTGCAAAGACGAGAACTTCACCAAACCAGTAGAAATGATGATGCTTACCTCACGTGAGGCTTGCGTCAACTATATGATGCCACTCGGCTTGCACCACATCTTCAAGTTCGACCATCATTATGGCCCTGAGCCTGATGGTTTCATCGCCAATTATCCGTTGGAATGGTGCCCTGTGTATTATCACAAGGCAGATGCCAATGGCATAGGCTTCGACCGCTCATCCAAAGGAACAGATGCCGTTGGTCAGTACCCAGAGCCCTATCGCAGTCTTTACGACAACATCGATACATGCCCTGAGGAATATCTCCTTTGGTTCCACCACGTGCCATGGAGCTACAAGCTTTCATCGGGCAGCACCCTCTGGCAAGAGCTCTGCATGAGATACAACATGGGTGTGGCTATGGTAGAAACCTATCGCGACTTTTGGCACACTAGCACTAAGAAGTACATGAAGGGTCATGAGACGGAATGGCAGATGAGCGATTCCTTGCTCAACGTACAGTTGGAGAATGCCAAGGAATGGCGAGACACCTGTCTGAAATACTTCCAGACGTTCTCTAAAATGCCAATAGAATAAAGCATTATGCGCCAATAAGAGCAAAAATGAATACGCATATCTATAAAAAGAGACACTCATATGTATAAAATGTTCTTATTGGCGTATAAAATCGTAAGTGAAACAAGAAATGAGACATGCGAAAATACTGATGACACAATATTTTCCCATGAATTGGGGTATTATTGCTACATTTGCAACCGAAAGTAAAAGAAGAAAATAAACCAAAACAATTAAAAACCAATTAATCATGAAACATGCAAGTACCGCAATGAAGGCCCTTGCATTGTCTTTCGCTCTGTCTTTGGCACCAATCAATGGAGCCTGGGCGCAAGGCAATGCCGTAAAGGGTACGGTAGTGGGAGATGACGGACCAGTCATCGGAGCTACTATTCGTGTGAAGGGTTCACCTAACGTGGCTGCAGTTACCGACCTTGACGGTAACTTCACTATCAACGCCCCGAAAGGTGCCACCCTGCAAATCTCCTATCTAGGTTACAAGAACAAAGAAGTAAAGGTGGGCGCAGGACATCTTGACGTCACCTTGTTGCAAGATGCCGAACTCCTCAACGAAGTTGTCGTTGTAGGTTATGGTCAGATGAAGCGTGCCGACCTCACAGGTTCCGTGGCATCTGTAGGCGAAAAAGCCATAGAAAAGACCGTAGCCACCAGTATCGACCAAGTACTCCAAGGTCGTGCTGCCGGTGTGCAAATCCAGGCGAACACTGGTACTCCTGGTGGTAGCAACACCATCCGCATCCGTGGTACGAACTCTCTGAACGCTACCTCCCAACCTATCTTCGTCATCGATGGTGTTATCATCGACTCTGCCGGCGAGGACGAAGGTAACTCCAACCCACTCTCACTCATCAACCCTAGCGACATCGTGAGCATGGACATCTTGAAGGATGCCTCTGCCACCGCCATCTATGGCTCTCGTGCTTCCAATGGTGTGATCATGATTACCACCAAGCGTGGACAGAGTGGCGAGGCTAATATCACATACGACGGCTACGTAGGTTGGCAGGCGATGCCTGGCAAGCTCGACGTGATGAACCTCCGTGAGTACGCACAACACTACAAGGATATTACCGATGCACAAATCAAGCCAGCTTCCAGCACATGGATTCGTGGCGACTTGATGGGCAATGGTACCGACTGGCAGGACGAATTGTATCGCAAGGCACTCATGACCAGCCATAACGTGAGCATGAGTGGCGGCAACAAGGACATCACCTATGCCATCAGCGCAGGTTATCTCGACCAAGACGGTATCGCCATTGGTTCTGGCTTCAAGCGCCAAACCCTCCGTGGTAATGTCGATGCACAAATCAAGAAGTGGCTCAAAGGTGGCATCAACTTCTCACTCGCCGACAGCAAGCAAACTACTTCTTCCACCTATAATATTATTATGACTGCGCTGACATCTCAGCCATCTGTAGCCGTACGCAACCCAGAGGGCAACTACGACGGACCAGACGACCAGTGGATGCCAGACAACCCTGTGGCTCTTGCTGAGATTACCGACAACCACAACAAGAAGACCAACTTCCGTGTCAACACCTATCTGGAGGCTACCATTCTCAAGGGCTTGACCTTCAAGACAGAGTTATCGGCTGATTACAACTTCAACAACTACTATTATTTTCAGCCAGACTATCAGTTTGGCGTAAAGACCAATGACGTGCGCTCTGGCAAGTGGACCAAGAGCAACTCCAAGTACTGGTCTTGGCGCAACATCTTGACTTACAACAACACCTTCGGCAAGCACAATGTGAACGTGATGGTAGGTCAGGAGATGAGTCACAACCACTGGGAGAACCAAGTAGGTTCCACCACAGGCTACCTCTCCAACTCAGCCACCGACATCTCTGCCGGTAGCTATGCCGACAGCCGTGCCACAGGTTATCAGAACAACACCGCCTTGTTCTCTTACTTCGGCCGTGCCTTCTACAGTTTCGACGATCGCTATCTCTTGACCGCTACCCTCCGTCGCGATGGTAGTAGCAAGTTTGCAGAAGGTCATCGCTGGGGTTGGTTCCCATCAGCAGCCTTCGCATGGCGTGCCAGCAACGAGGCTTTCTTGAAAGACAACAAGGTCATCAGTAACTTGAAGTTCCGTCTCGGTTGGGGTGCCACTGGTAACCAGAATGTTGAGGACTGGGCTTACACCGCTCTCCTCGCCACCTATACCACACCATGGGGCGTAGGTGTATTGAATGCCAACAATGCCAACCCTAACCTGAAGTGGGAGACCACCTACTCTACCAACGTGGGTATTGACCTCAGCCTCTTCAATGGTCGCATCGAGTTTATCGCCGACTGGTACTACAAGAAGACCAAGGACTTGCTCTTGAAGCTCGACCTCCCTGCATTCTTGGGTTCAGGCGCTGGTTCTGGTTATGGTGTAGCCAGCAACCCTTGGGGTAACATCGGTAGCTTGCGCAACACAGGTGTCGAGTTTACCTTGAACACCGACAACATCGAATACAAGGGTTTCTCATGGCGTACCAACGCCGTGCTCTCCCTGAACCGCAACAAGGTAGTGTCTCTCGATACCGCCACAGGTACCTTGCCTAAGACCTTGCAGATTGGTTCTGAGACTGCCACTGTCACCAACACCATCGTAGGACAGCCTATCGGACAGTTCTGGGGCTACAAGGTGATCGGACGTTTCGACAAGCCTGAGGACTTCTACTATAAGGACAAGAATGGCAACGTGAAGCAAGTAGCCATCCCAGAGGGAAGCAAGATTGCACAGAACGGAACATGGCTCGGCGACTACATCTTCGCCGATCTCAACAATGATGGTGTCATCAACAATGACGACCAAACCTTCATCGGCAATCCAGAGCCTAAGTTCACTTGGGGCTTCGGCAATACCTTCTCTTACAAGGGTATCGACTTAACCATCCAGTTCAGTGGTTCTTATGGCAATAAGATTCTCAACTATGGTCGCCGCAGTCTGGAAGTATCAGGTTCCACCTCCAACCTGCTCCGTTCGGTAATGGACTTCGCACGTGTAGAGAAGATAGACCCTAATGGTCCAGACGATTACCGCAACTATCATGTAACGAACCCAGAGACAATCCAGCCTCGCCTTTACACATCAAGCAACAGCAACCGCAACGACCGTGTGAGCGATGCCTATGTAGAGGACGGTTCTTACATCCGCTTGCAGAACATCTCACTCTCTTACACCTTGCCACGCACCTGGTTGAAGCACATCTATCTGACCAACGTGAAGATATACTGCAACCTCCAGAACGTAGCAACCATCACGAAGTACAAGGGCTACGACCCTGAGGTAGGTAGCCTTTGGGGCAATGCACTGATGAACGGCATCGACTATGGTCGTTATCCTTCTCCACGCATCTACACCTTCGGATTGAACGTAACATTCTAATGAAAGAAAGGAGAATACAACATGAAAAAGATATTATTATATACAGCAGCTTTGGCAGGAATCCTTTCGTTCAGCAGTTGTGCGGAAGACTTCCTCAAGCAAAAGAACTCTTATCAGTTGAGTCCTGACAACTACTACGAGTCGGACGATGCGGTGGCTTCGGCTACTTATCCACTCTACAACTACGTGTGGTATGACTTCAACGATAAGTTCTATTATGGTATGGGCGATGGACGTGCCAACAACATCACGGCACAGTACTCCAACTACATCTACCCTTACACCAACTTCACAGAGAACTCCCTCTCACAGGGTTTGAGCGAGGCATGGGGCTCACTTTACTCAGTAGTTTCACAGAGTAACAACACCATCAACAACCTCCTCACCAAGTGTACACCAAGCGTGAGCGAGACTGCCAAGATACAAGGTATTGCCGAGGCTCGCTTCATGCGTGGTTTGGCTTACTGGTACATCGGCACACTCTGGGGATGCGGTATCATCTATACCAACACCTCCGACTTGGTCAACAACTACGTCGTGCCTGCACAGCCTCGTGAGGATGTCATCGAGTTTGCCATCCGAGACATGGAATATGCTGCCAAGAATCTTCCAGCATCTCAGGGACAGGCGGGTCGCATCAACAAATACACCGCATACGGTATGTTGAGCCGTCTTTACCTCTCCATGGCTGGTTTGACCACTAGTGGAGCATACGATGGCACCAACATCGCCACCGACTTCAATCGTGGCACTCGCAACGAATACTATCTCGACCTCGCCAAGAAGGCAGCCCTCAAAGTAATCAAAGAAAGCAACTACAAGTTGCTCGACAACTATGACGACCTTTGGAGTTACAACAACATCAACAACAATGACGAAGCGATGTTCCAACTCCAGTTTATCAAGGGTGATGGCGCCGGCGGTGCAGCGCAGAGCATGACCCGCTTCCTCGCTTGGAGTACCATGGTAGGTGATACCAATGCTTGGGGTGGAGCTACCTATTGCTCTTACGACCTCTGGAATGAGTTCTCCAACTATGACGATGCAACTCTTGACACCAAGGCCATGGTGGACACCAAACGTCGCCACAACTCCATCGCTTTCTATGGCGAAGAATATCCAGAGCTAAGTGCCGATCCTAGTGACCCATACATATATGGTGTAACAGAAAGTCCTGGTTCCCAGGGTGCCAACATCAAGAAATATGTCATCGGAACCAAGAAGGTGAACGGATTCAGCGTACCAAACAACTCTGGTATCAACACCTACATGATGCGTCTAGCCGAGGTATATCTCAACTATGCAGAGGCTGTGCTTGGCAACAACGAGAGCACTACCGACGCTGATGCGTTGAAGTACTTCAATGCCATCCGCAAGCGTGCCGGCATGCCAGAGAAGAGCAAGATTGGTTATGAGGACCTTCGCCATGAGAACCGTATGGAGTTTGCCTTCGAGGGCTTGTATTGGTACTTCCTCGTTCGTCAAGGATATTATCAGCAGCAGAAGATTGTGAACTACTGCAACGACCAGAACCGCAATGCTAGCTACTTCGAGAGTAGCACCAACACTTATAAGTTGAGCAAAGACTACAGCGCTCCTGGTCCTGGTGTGGCAACCGCTACCGCCAAGAGTTTGACGCTTCCTATGGCTGATACCGACCAGACCAAGAACCCTAACTTGAAGACTGATGCCGATGGCAACATCAAGACCGTGAAGTATGAGTTTGGTGAGCGTGAGGTGGACGAGGCAACCCTCTTCGACTAAATCACAGTCCGGCTTATGGATTCAAGACGAAATCAGTCTTACAGTTATATCATTAACAGATTAAAAAGATGAAAATCATGAAAATATATATATATAATAAGGTGGAGAAGATGCTCAAGGGCTTGGTTCCCCTGATGTTGCTCGCCATCGTTCCATCGCTCACCTCTTGTAACGACGACGATGACTGCCAATCTACCACCATGACCATCAACAAGGTCTTCCTGGAAGATACCAAGGCTGAAGATGGCAACTACGACCGTGAGGTAGAGTTTGCTCGCCTCGGTCAGACCCTCCGCATCGAAGGTTCTGGCTTCTCAGGCTTGAAGAAAATCTATGTGAACGGTTTCGAGACCTACTTCAACAATGCGTTGATGACAGACAACAACATCTGGGTGACCCTCAACAGCAAGACCCCAGTGGCAAAAGCAGACGCAAGTGTACGCAACACCATCCGCTTTGTGAAGGACAACACAGAGACTACTTATCAGTTCACTATCCGTGCCGCAGCTCCTGTTATCGCAAGCATCGACAACACCTTGCCACAAGCAGGCGAGACCGTCAAGGTATCGGGTGCCAACCTCGATGGTACGACCAAGGTTACTCTCCCTGACGGAACAGAAATCACCGAAGGCATCGTCAACGACGATGAAGACGGCGAATGGTTCACCTTCACCATGCCTAGCGGCGTAAGCGAGGTAGGTGGTAGCATCACCACTGAGGGAGCCAATGGTACCGCCATCTCTCCTGCCTACTTCAACAACAACGACTGCTATATCCTCAACTTTGATGGTAAGGGTACACAGGGCGGTTGGAGTGCCACCTTCAAAGCAGAAGACTTGGTAGATGACCCATTGAACTCAGGTCGTGGCAAGGTCATCCAAATCATCCCAGACAGTTACCTCGCCGACAATCCTGACGGAGTGAAGGCTGGCGTAGCAAGCATCAAGGGATTCTGGACAGCAGGCAATGGCGATGCTGACGATGACTGGAACCGCATGACCAGTTTCATACCAGGCACTACTCCACTCGATTCCGTAGCATTGCAGTTTGACGTATATTGTCCAGAGGAATGGGACTTGAGCGGTCAGATTGAGTTCACCCTCCAGAACAACCTCTCCAACTATGGTTATGGTTCTGCTTGCACCAAGTACAGCAAGGACTACAAGAACCAAGGATATGCTTGGGTGCCATGGCTCGACCGTGAGACAGGCAAGCACAAGGCATTCACCACAGGAGCTAGATGGCAGACCATCACCATCCCACTCACCGCATTCGGTAACTACACCAATGATGAGTTGACTTGGACTTTCCAGAATGTCATCGACGACAAGAACGCAGGAAGCTACAAGAACTTCGGTATCTTGTTCTGCAATCCAGACTTGAAGTGGAACACAGAGGCAGAAGACGCAGACTATCCATCCCAGCTCTTCAACAAGAAGATCTACTTGGACAACTTCCGCATCGTGCCTATCACAGCCATCACCGTCTCTGACTTTTAATCAGAGACGTGGCTACAGATTTATTAATCTTTAAAAGAGAAAGAATGATGAAAATCACAAGAATCATAATTCCAGTAGTAGCATCCACGATGCTACTCACTGGTTGCGACGACCAAATCATGCAATGGGGCAAGCCTGGCGACCACGCCGACGTGACCTCTGCCGACCTTCCTCTTGCCGTGAAGGAGGTAATCGCCAACTACGACAATATCAAGGACTATGCCAGCCAATATACGCCAAACATGGTCATCGGTATCGGTATGGGCGCAGATATGTACGTGAGCAATGAGAATGGCGAGGGTGACCTTGTCAATGCCAACTACCAGATGTTCACCCCTGGCAACGCTATGAAGAGCGATGCGATGCTTGGTAATAGCGGAACCATCAACTTCGCTACTGTCGATAAGCTGATTGCTGCCATGCCAGAGGGAATGAAACTCTATGGTCACAACTTCTTCTGGCATACCCAGCAGAATCAGAGCTACCTCAAGTCGCTCATCGCTCCTACCCTCGTGGTGGAAAGCAGCAGCGACATTCAAACCATCATCAAGAATGGTGACTTCGAGAAAGGCGACAAGAGCAGTTGGAGTTCTTGGGGAAATAATAGTACTACAGAAGCTTGCGCAGAAGCTGCCAAAGAAGGAAGTTATGGCGTGAAACTCGTCAACCCTAAAGATGGCGACGACTTTTACAAGGCACAGTTCGTACAAGATCTCGATAATGTTTTGGAAGTCGGCAAGACATACACCATTCGCTTCCAGGCTAAGTCATCTGTGGCAGGTGAAGTTCTTCAATTTGCTACGCAGAACAACAAGACCAATGCAGGAGAAGGCTATCACGCCTTCACAGTTGGTACAGATTGGACAACTATCGAATACGACTACACTTGCAACAAAGAGGACATGAATCGTATCTGTATCAACTTCGGAAAAGTTGCCAGCACCATCTACCTTGACAATATTGAGTTCGGTATCAAGGAAGTTGACCCTATGGACAATGTATTAGCTGGTGACGACTATGACTTCGAAGGTGGAACCACAGGAAGTTGGATGTCTTGGGGCAGCAACAAGGAAAGTGTGACAGCCGAGAAAGGAATGGGATACAAAGAAAGTGTTGGAATTGTGCTCAAGACAAAAGAAGACGGAGGCAGCGGCAATAGCTGGAAAGCCCAACTTGTGAAAGAATTTGACGACCCACTCGTAACTGGCAAGAATTATATTCTCCAATTCTATGCCAAGTCGAACATTGCCGACGGCAAGCTTCAGATCATCTATCAGAACAAGAGTTCAGGCAACCAAGGTCTCTACAAAGACCTCGTAGTCGGCAAGGACTGGGCTAAATATGAAGTTGAATTCTCTACCCCAAATGATGATAGCTACCGAGTTGTCATCAACTTCGGAGAGAAGGAAGCTACCTATTGCGTGGACAACATCAAGTTCGGTCTCGCCAAAGACCAAGGCGCTGCAGCAGGAGCTAAGCAAACGATATTCCGTGCTCGTGGCAAGCAACATCGTGCAGCTAGCAAGAGCTACTATGTATTGAAGACTCCTGCAGAAAAGCAGGCTGCCCTTGAAGGTGCAATGGATGCTTGGGTAAGCGGCGTGGCAAACCACTTGAAGGAAAAGGGCGTTACCCCTTACGGCTATGACGTAGTCAACGAGCCTATCGCTGATGGAAGCAATAAGTTCCGTGGTCTCGACGAAGGCATCTTCGGTAGTGACGATGATGCAGCACCAGAAGAGACGGTAGCAGACGGCTTGACCCTCAACTGGGGTAACAACCACTGGTATTGGGGCTACTATGTACCAGACTATCATGTCAAGGCATTCCAGTTGGCTCGCAAGTATCTGCCAGCAGAGACCAAGCTCTTCGTCAACGATTACAACTTGGAGACCTCTCCTAAGAAGCTCGAAGCCCTCGTGAAGTTTGTCAACGACATCGACACCAAGAATGGCTCTCCTATCGTGGATGGTATCGGCACGCAGATGCACGTCACCCTCTCTTGCAGCGATGATGCTACCAAGAACGCCAAGAACATCGCAGCCTTGAAAGAGAAGGTAGATGCTATGTTCCAGACGATGGCAGCCACAGGTAAGTTGGTACGTGTCACCGAGCTTGACATTTCTCTTGGCACAGGTTCTCCTTCAGCCAATCAGTACAAGGCTCAGAGCGACTGCTACCAGATGATCGTGGAGTCTTACAAGGCAAACGTTCCTGCAGCCCAGCAGAGCGGTATCACCATCTGGAGTTTGTCTGACAATGAGGCTGAACATGAGTACTGGCTAAAGGGTCAGGTGCCAAACCTCTTCGACAAAGACTACAAACGCAAGTGGGCTTACAAGGGCTTCTGCGATGGTATCGCAGGCGAGGACCTCGGCTTGAAGTTCGGTGGCGACGAATACAAGGCATACTACGAGAAGAACAACGTTTCTTCAAGTGTAAGCAAATAAGAATAGATTAAAAGCAATAAGATAAAAGGTGTGTCCACTGTGCTCAAAGAAGAGCAACGAGTGGACACACCTTTTTATATTAATGTACGAAGATTACTCTTCTCGATTATCTTTGACATCCCACCATACTCTGGTATCTGGGCTGTCTGCACCTTGAATTTTATCAGCAGCTTCGTACTGTGCAGGAGTTGCACTACGGTCCGAAGAACCGTAAGGCATACGATAAGGAACATGATTGATGTTAAGTTCTTTGGAATAAGAACCGGTTACAATAACAGGGAAGTCAAGACGACGCCAATCAGACCAAGCCTCTACACCATCTTCGAAATAGCCGTTGATCCAACGCTGTTTAGCAATCAGCATAATTTTGTTTTCGTCTGTACCCTGGAATTTAACACCATCTTGTGCCAAGTAGTTCTGAAGAACATCATCAGTGTAAGTAAGACCTTTGGCTGTAAATGAAGCAGCAACAGCCTTTTCATATAAATTCTTTGCATCAGCACTAATCCAACCTCTTACTGCAGCTTCTGCCTCTATTAAAAGAACTCGCGCTGCAGAATACATAGTCAATGGCGCATCCTGTGCCTGCATGGCAGGAGCAAAGTCTGAATTGTCCTTGTTGTAATTAGAGACATCTGCCTGTTTGATTCCTAAAGGAATTCCTTTGTATTCACCCTTGGCATTTTTTGTGAAATATACCGCACGACGTGGGTCATTTACAACATTCAAAGAATCAACAAAAGCCTTATTTGGAGCAAAGTCTTTACGAGCACCTGTGACAATGTTTGTATATAATGGATTCTCATTGTCGGTATTGGCATAATACTTATATACAAAATTGTCCGCGTTATCTTCGATGGCACCATCATTATAAGCCTCAACAAACCATTGCTTACCATTTGTAGGATCAACATCCGACAACTTGATGGCTGCAAGCATACGAACTGTAGCGTTCATTTTCTTCCACTTTGCAATATTTCCACCATAAATCTTATCGTATGTAGCGTTCAGATTACTTGAGGCATCCATCTGGTCGTATGCTTCTTTCATATCTGCAATTACGCCTTTGTAGATTTCCTCTTGTGTATCCAACTTAGGTGTCAAGTTAGCCTCACCTTGCAATGCCTCTGAATATGGAATCATACCAAATATATCTGTCATGTGGAGATAGAAATACCCCATCAAGGTACGAGCTACTCCAATCTGATTGGCATTGCTACCAAAAGAAGATACGCAAACTTCATTCTTTGTGGCATCATTGGTGTTCATATCAATGATGTCCTTTAAATTTTTCAATACGTAACGGTACGTGTCCATTGTACTACCTGTAAAGAGGTTCATTGTACCATACTGAACATTCTGACGCTCTGCAATATATTGTGGATAAATCAGATATACTGGGTTGTAATAGGTATCACTTCTATTACTAGAATAGCGCTCGTCATTCCAAATATATGGAGTATGACGGGTTACATTAGAAAATAAATAACTTGTATATGCAGATGTTGGCTTATTAGGATTATCATTGATATCCCCAAAGTCGCCACAACTTACTAATGAAGCTCCAGCAACAAAAGCAAGAGCAGTCTTTAATATAATTGATTTCATATATTTATCCTTTATACGATTAGAAAGTTAAGTTTACAGTGAAGCCCCATGAACGAGTAGAAACAGCCTGACCTTGTTCAAACAAAGTACCATCTGTTTCAGATGGATCTACGTTCTTCACTTTGCTATAAAGCAAGAATGGATCTGTAGCAACAAATGCGATACTTGCGGATTGCAAACCGATATGTAATTGGTTCAAAAGAGTCTTAGGCATATTATATGTCAAAGACAATTCACGCATTTTAATATAACTACCATCATATACGTATGGCTCCCAAAGAGTTGACTTCAATCCCTGGAAGTAAGTGTTGGCTTCTACGTATGTGGTTGCAGGGCTATATGTACCATCTTCATTGGCAACAACACCATCTACTCTTACACCACCATTCTCAGAGATGTCACCACGAATCTCACCACCACGGTCGTTGGTACCAGCTGTTGCAGAACCGAGACCAGAACCTTCCAACCACATGTTGGTGACAGAAGCGAACTTACCACCTACACGGAAATCGCAAGATGCACGCAATGTAAAGTCATATACACGTACGGCAGTAGAGAAACCACCAGTAAGTTTAGGCTGCATATTGCCAATATACTTCTCTGTAGTTTTATCTATCTGAGGCATCAAGTTGCCTGCTTTATTCTTCTTCAAGATAATATCGCCATTCTCATTGGTCTGCCAGCTACGTGTTACATAGAGGGCACCCATTGGTTTGCCAACCTCTGCATAGCTATACAGATAAGAGTAGAAAGACATACCATCGAGAGTGTATCTTGTCATACCAGGAGCCAATTCTACCAATTTGTTCTCATTATGAGCAATGTTGGCCTCGATAGTCCATTCATAATTTTTAGTCTTGATAGGCTTACCACCCAGAGATATTTCATAACCACGGTTGCGAATCAAACCTGCATTCATCAATCGAGAAGAATAACCAGAAGCAGGACCTACTGTAGTACTGATAATCTGGTTTTTGGTGTCACGGCTATAGTAGTTGATATCACCCCACAAGCGGTTACCCAAGACGCTGAATTCCGTACCAATCTCATAAGATGTTGTGATGGTTGGCTTGATATTTTTATCAATCAACTGTGGATTACCATACATAGAAGCTGTAGAACCATAACGATATCCAAAGTTGTAAACTGTAGACAAACGATATGGTGTCAAAGCAGAACCTACTTGAGCAAATGATGCACGAAGTTTCCAGTAGTCAAGCCATTTTGCCTGCTTAAACCAGTTGCTGGCTACAGCTGCAACAGAAAGGCCACCATAAAGATAGCTATTGTTATCTGTAGGAAGTGTTGAGTTCCAATCGTTACGAAGAGATGCATCTACAAAGTAAGTGTCATCCCAACCCAAAGTTACAGTACCGAAGAGGCTCTGTGCCTTTTCTCGTCTTGTATAAGCCTTGTCATAATCGCCAACTTCATTGGTTGTTGCATCAGTAGAAGCATCATCACCACCAGACAGACCATATGAATTAGTTGTACGGAATAAACCTGGTAACAACAAGCCGTCGCGAGTGAATACATCCATACCCTCATAGTGGTAGTTGCGGTTTTCGATGAAGATGGCAGCCTGAGCAGACAAACGATCATTGATAAACTTGTCATCCCAAGTGATGCGCCCCTGATTATAAACATCGTATGACTTGCGCTGCCACTGCTTATGAATATCAGTTTGTCCTGTCAAACCAGCACGATTATAGAGCTGATAGAAATTATAAAGGTTGGCTGTCGTCTTGAAACCTACTTTGATGTTGTATGGCAAAGAATACTCGATATCACCAGCAAGTACATGGAATTCCCTTGTGTTCGTGTTGTTTATTTCATTGTACACTGCATACGGACTATCGTGGAATGCTGGAGTAAAATCATTATAATCTTTTATATTCCAAGTACGGAAAGTGCCGTCTGGACGAGTATAATTCTTATACTGCTTCAAGTTTACATTGGTTTGTCCCCACTGAAGAAGGTCTGAGTATGGGTTGTTACTTTCGGTACCATAACCTTCAGTTGCAGCATTATGATTCTTCTTATAAGTATATTTATAATCGAAAGAAACACGTAAGTTCTTCAATGGTGTGAAAGCAGTCTTGATATTGGCATATCTACGAATAGCACCACTGTTAGGATTTACGCCTTTTATGTTCATGTTAGACAACGAAATGCGTGAAGAGAAGTCTTTACCAGAACGTTCAAAAGATACATTGGTGTTGTCTGCAACACCAGTCTGGAACAAATCATTCATATCAAGATGACTTGTCCAAGTATCTTCCTGACCAAAATATGGACTTGTTTCATCCCATGCAATAGCAGGCAGATATTTGATATTAGAATCAAAACGAGGTCCCCAAGAGCAGTCATCTGCGTAGTCGTAATACTTCTTACCATCAAGTTGTTTGTAGGATTCCGGATCACCTTCTTTCCAATGATAGACATCCAATTCACCATCAGCTCCATATGCACCACCACCATATTCTTTCTGCAATTTTGCGTGGTTGTAAGCTGTAGTCCAAGTCAAAGTATTACTGATATTAATTTGCTGATGAGCCTCACCTTCCTTAGCGTTATTGGTTGTAATGATAACGGCACCATTACCACCACGCACACCATACAAAGCTGTAGCAGCTGGACCTTTCAAGACATTGACACTAGCAACATCATTCATGTTGACAGCGGCAGCCTCTGTGATAACGCCATCTACTACATAAATAGGACTTGAACCTGCTGCAGCTCCAGCAGATGTTCCATTGTCTGATGACAAAGAGGTTGTACCACGGAGCACAATTTTTCCTTCGTCGAATTTTGCACCAGAGCCACCGACGAAACGAGCACCAGCAACCTTACCAGCCAAAGCATTGTTAAGACCTTGCTGACCAACAGAAGTCAAATCTGCTGCTTTAATTTCTTGAGTTGCATAACCCAAAGAACGCTTTTGACGTTTCAAACCTTGAGCAGTAACAACCACATCATCCAAATTCTTTGCGTCAGAAATTAAGACAACCTTCATTCCATTGACAGCCTTTACCTTGACAGTTCTCATACCCAAATAGCTGATTTCCAAGACGCTATTTTTGTTTGGAACTACCAAACTGAAGTTACCATCGACATCCGTCACAGTGCCCGTTTTAGTTCCATCAATGCGAATAGAAGCACCAATAACTGGCTCTTCATCTTCATTTGAGACAACGGTACCAGAAATGGATGTTTGTGCGAGTGCGCTACCCATACTAAGAGCAACGCCAGCAATAAACGTCATGAGTCTTTTTTCCATAAATCTCTCTCTTTTTAATAAATGAATGTATAATGTTTATTATTTCTTTCTCTACATTCTTTCTCCACCTCTTGCCCCGAGGTGGTGAATAGTTGGAACTTTTAAACATAAAAACCGCAAACCTTTCAAGATTATACCCTCGGATATTATATCTTTGGATATCATTTTATGGTTTCATTCATTATTATTTTTAATTATGGTATATTTCAAGTTTGAGTTTGGATGGGGACACAACGAGAAGAAATCGTCATCCCAAGTTGATAATTCTTTCCTTAGAGGATGGGAGTTTGTCAATTCGGAAGTGAAGAAAGCCAAGGCACAAGGGAAGTACAAGACGGCAAGCAACTATCTCACGGCAACTCGTTCATGGAGCAAGTTTTTGAAGTCGGAAGAGTGGAGTTTCACCGAAATGACCGCCGACAACCTAGTGGCATACCAGCATTGGTTGGGCGAAAACAATGTGAGTCTCAATACCATCTCTGCATATATGAGAGCATTGAGGGCGTTGTATCATCGTGTGATGGGGCATGAAGGAAACTTACAAGTCGTCAATCCTTTTGCCAAGGTTTTCACAGGCAGGACCAGGACTGACAAACGAAGCATTACGCAAGCTGACATTCTTCGCCTTCACGCCTTGTCGCTGCCTCCAGGCTCGTCGCTTGCCTTGGCTCGTGACATCTTCATCTTCAGTTTCTATGCCATGGGGATGCCATTTGTCGATATTGCTTATCTGCGAAAGGAGCAGGTGAAAGATGGGGTGATTCTTTACGATAGGCATAAGACGAGACAAAGAATCCGCGTTTCCCTATTGCCTCCGATGACCGACATCATCCATCGCTACGAACTCGCCCACTCAGATTTCGTGTTTCCAATTTTTGCCTCCGACAAGGATACGCTCTCCCATGCCGCCTCAGAAAGTCTCACTTCCGAACAGCTCCATCACATCTACCTTCGCCGTCTCCGTCAATACAACTATTCCTTACGTCGCCTTTCCGAGATGCTTGGCTCCGATATTCATCTTTCGTCGTATGTGGTACGACACTCCTGGGCTAGCATTGCCTACCAGCACCATTTCGACATCGGGCTGATAGGTCGAGCCTTGGGACATACCAAGCAGTCCACCACCTTATTATATATAAAGAGCTTGGAAACCTCTGATCTCGGCACTGCCAACCATACTTTGATGGAAGAATTGGGCTTGTGAGAGGGATAAAAAAGCTTAAAAAGTCGTATTCCCCCGAAAAATGTGTGGGATATGGTGGTGATTCCCACGAAAAATGTGTATATTTGCAGCGTTATTCCCCCGAAAAATGTGTGGAATTAGGTAATTATTCCCCCGAAAAATGTGTTTTTAAAATGAATTTATGGAAAGAATAGCAATAGAAAAACTGATAAAATGGAAAGATAGCCCACGACGGAAACCTCTTGTAATAGAAGGAGCTAGGCAGGTTGGAAAGACTTGGCTGGTTAAAGAGTTTGCGCAAAGAAACTATAAGCAATTGGCGTATGTCAACTTTGAAGATATGAAAATTCTTCAAAATCTATTTGTGCAAGACTTTGACATCCCACGTGTTTTGACCGCTATTGGTGCCGCAACCCATGTCACTTGCACAGAAGGTGATACCTTGATATTCCTAGATGAGATACAGGCAGCCCCCAATGCTATTACCTCCTTGAAATATTTTTGCGAGAATGCTCCAGGTTATCATGTCATTGCAGCAGGCTCACTTCTTGGCATTGAATTGCATCAGGGAGAATCCTTTCCTGTCGGAAAAGTCCAATTCCTCAATTTGTATCCCATGAGTTTCATCGAATTTGTCATGGCTATGGAAGAGGACAATCTTGCCAAGCTTTTGCAAACAAAAGATTGGAATATGATACAACTATTTGCCCCAAAGTTTCAGGAATTGCTCAAGTACTATTACTATGTAGGAGGAATGCCTGAGGCAGTATTGAGTTTTAGCCAGAATAGAGACTGGCTGGAAGTGAGGGAAATTCAAAACGAAATATTGAAAAGTTATCATCGAGACATTTCGAAACATGCTCCATCTGGTGTAGTTCCTCGAATTTCTGATTTGTGGAATTCCATCCCTGCTCAACTAAGCAAGGAAAATCGCAAGTTCATATATGGAATCGTTAGGGAGGGAGCTAGAGCTAGAGAGTACGAGATTGCTTTACAATGGTTATTGGATGCTGGGCTTATATATAAGGTATATAACGTCAAGACTCCACGAATCCCATTGAAAAGCTATGAGAATAGAGTTGCCTTCAAGATTTTTCTCTTGGATGTCGGATTGTTGGGGGCGATGTCGAGGTTGAAGGCATCCACCATTGTCGATGGCAATATCATATTTACAGAGTTCAAAGGTGCGCTCACTGAACAATATGTCATGCAACAACTTGTCTTGAAGTATGAACCTTGCTATTTTGCCAAAGCCAAAAGCACGCAGGAAATAGATTTTCTCATAGAAGATGAAGAAGATCATGTGATTCCTTTAGAAGTGAAAGCTGAGACAAATGTCAAAGCAAAGAGCTTGCGACAATTTGTCTTGGAGAACAATCCCGCCTTGGCTTATCGCATTTCTATGAATGACTATCAAGTTGATAGTTGGCTGGTTAATCTTCCACTTTATGCTGTCAACACCTTGTAGTTTGTTGCCCCTCCTATATATGTGAGGGCTGTCATCGGTGTGCAGTCTTACTGTTCCAGCCGAACAGCCTCACTGTCTTAGGTGAACAGTCTATGCTATCTACTAAGGCGGATACAGCTGGATAGCCAATTGTGCTTTTCTATCTCACACCTCACGATAGAGTGCTTACTCTACTGAGTTTCATGTATTTACATATTGTGAGATATGGGCGTCGACACCTCACGCACACCTCACTGCACCTCACTCAAAAATAACAAGTATCGCTTCGTGCTTTTTAACAGTACAATAAGAATTTATAGAAGTGTGGTGTCGTGTGGTGTGCGTGAGGTGTCAACGCCAACACCACACACATGCTATACGTTGACACATAGGACATTACAATGATAGAGTGAGGTGTGAGGTGAATTTTAGTTTTCTATTCTTTTAGCATCCACTTCCAAACAGGAACCACCTCTATCGTTGCATCGTCTATCTGTTCCCTTTATAAAGGAAGAAAATGGCATTTTTGAGACAAACTCCTTAGGAAAATGTGATGAATTGGACGAAAACTCCTTAGGAAAACGTGATGATTATTGCAAAAACTCCTTACGAAAATGTGATAAATATGGTTAAAACTCCTTTGAAAAATGTGATTTTACTTGCATAAACAACTGATTATTACTATTTTTGCAAAAACAAAAGAAAATAGCAATGGAAAGACTCTTAATTTCTCAATTACTCAAATGGAAGGAAAAGAGAGGGCGCAAGCCTTTGATTTTAGAAGGTGCTAGGCAGGTGGGCAAAACTTGGCTCCTGAAGGAGTTCGGAAGAAAATACTTCAAGGATGTATGTTATATCAACTTCGAGAAAAACGATGCCTTAGAAAGCATATTCGCTGATGATCTTTCTCCTCAGTTTATCATCGAACAGCTATCCATTTATCATGGTAAACTGATAAAGCCCGAAAGCACGCTTATCATTTTTGATGAAGTGCAAGAAATGCCTAGAGCTTTGACTTCTTTGAAATATTTCTGCGAGGAAGCACCAGAATATGCCATTTGTTGTGCAGGCTCTTTGTTAAGTATAGCCTTGCATGAAGGCACCTCGTTTCCTGTAGGCAAGACCAATTTCTTGCATCTTTATCCATTGTCTTTCAAGGAGTTCCTTCTTGCCAATGATGAGCAGATGTTGGTCGATTATATTGAGAAAGGAAACCGAAACATTGCAGCTTTCGAACCACGGCTTTTGGATTATCTCAAAAAATATATGATTATCGGAGGTATGCCTGCCGTGGTCAATGAGTGGCTAGATACCAAAGATTTCAATAAGGTAGGTCTTGTCCAAAAACAGTTGATAGCTGCCTATCAGAAAGATTTCTCCAAGCATGCTCCTAGCCAGATGGTGGAGAAAATTAGATATGTATGGAATAGTATCCCTTCGCAACTCGCCAAGGAAAACAAGAAATTCATTTATGGCTTGGTAAGAGAGGGAGCAAGAGCTAGAGAGTATGAGGATGCTATTATGTGGCTATGTGATGCAGGCGAAATCATTCGAACTCATAATGTGACTAAGCCAGACGTACCGATTTCTGCATATTCTGATTTAAAGTCTTTCAAGGTGTTCTTGTTGGATGTAGGTTTGTTGCGCTCTATGAGCGGAGTCTCACCTAAGGTGATTTTGGAAGGAAGCCGAATCTTTGAGGAATTCAAGGGCGCTTTGACAGAACAATATGTATGTCAGGAACTCCAACAATTCTCTGAAATGTTACAAACCAATTATTATTGGACTTCTTCAGCGACTTCCGAAGTCGATTTCATCATTTCAGATGGTCTCGATGTGTTTCCGCTAGAAGTGAAAGCTGGACTTAGTATGAATGCCAAGAGCCTCAGATTATATAAAGAGAAGTATTCTCCTAAATGGGCTATTCGTACAAGTTTGTTACCATACGAACGAAATGAAGCCTCTTCCAGCATTAATATCCCCTTGTATATGTTGTTCATTTTGAATGAAGAAATCAACTAGGTCGCTCCATTATATCGGCTGCAATTTCGCTTGAAATTGCAGCCGTTTTTCTGTTAATCAATAAGCGAACATGTATAAAAACAGCATATTTTGTAACAAAACGAGACGAAAACGTAACTTTTTGCTAAAAATATTTGGAGAATTACTGAAGATTGTTTAATTTTGCAACCGATTAAAAATATTTTTTAAAATTCGCAAAGATTTAACTTACATCTTTTATATATAATAAAGGTGTATTCACCACCTCGGGGCAAGAGGTGGAGAAAGAATGTAGAGAAAGAAATAACAAACATTATACATTCATTTATTAAAGAGAGAGAGATTTATGGAAAAAAGACTCATGACGTTTATCGCCTGCCTCTTCCTTAGTTTGGGAATGGCACTGGCACAAACTCAAGTTTCCGGTACTGTTGTCTCTGCTGAGGATGGAGAGCCTATCATTGGCGCATCTATCAAGGTGGAAGGAACTAATACTGGTACGGTTACCGACATTGATGGTAACTTCTCTTTGGTGCTTCCTGCCGGAAAGCACACGGTCAAAGTGTCTTACATCGGTATGCAAGACCAGACTATCACCCTGAAAGCTGGCAACAACAAAATTTCTTTGACTTCTGATGCAAAGAACCTTGATGAAGTCGTTGTTACCGCTATGGGTATTACTCGTCAAAGCAAGGCTTTGGGATATTCTGCTTCTGTTGTCGGTGGCGAGAAACTTTCTGAATCACGCACAGGCGACATCATGTCTGGTATCGCAGGCAAGGTAGCCGGTGTGCAGATTTCTTCTACTTCTTCAGACCCTGGAGCTTCCAATTCCGTAGTTATCCGTGGTGTAAGTTCCTTGTCTGGAAACAACCAACCTCTTTACGTGATTGATGGTGTGCCATTGTCAAACACATCTACTAGCAGTGAAACCTCTAAACTCGCTGGTGCCAATAGCTTGAACGAAAGCTATGACTTCGGTAATGGTGCCAATGCTGTCAATCCTGATGACGTAGAAAGCATGACCATTCTGAAAGGTGCTGCAGCTACCGCCCTTTATGGTAGCCGCGCTGCCAATGGTGTCATCTTGATTACTACCAAGAGTGGAAAGAAGCAGAGCAAGGGTATCGGTGTAGAGTACAATGGCGGTATGCAGTTTGAGTCTGTTCTCCGTTTGCCTCAAATGCAGAACCAGTTTGGTATGGGTTGGCATGGCGACAAGACCGACTTGGAAAATGGTTCTTGGGGTCCTGAGTTTGACAACTCAACCTTGCGATATGGTAATGTTTACGATTACTCGCAGAAGTACAAGACTTATCGTGCCATCAAGAACAATATGGAGGATTTCTTCGATACAGGTATTCGCTACAACAACAGTGTTTCTTTCAATGGTGCCACTGATGCCAGCAACTTCTTCTTGAGCTTGTCTCAGATTCACGATGATGGTATCATTCCTACAGATGCTGATAGCTACAATAAATACACATTCTCTGGTCGTGCTTCCCACAAGATCAAAAATGTGACATTGAGCATGTCTGCCAACTATGCTTACCAGAAGAACAACTTCGTAACCACTGGTCAGAAGACGGGGTCTATGTACAACTGTATCATGCAGACTCCACGTGATATCAGTATCGCAGAATTGAAGAACTTGGACGATCCATTCAATATGCCAGGTTACTATTATACCCCATACGGCGTTACCAACCCATATTATATCTTGAACAACTACAAGAACGAGTATGAGCAGGAGCGTTTCTATGGCAAGTTGCAGTTGGATTGGGACATCATCAAGGACTTGAAGTTCTCTGGTCGTTTTGGCTTGGATACAACAACTGGTCATCACGATACAGGTCAGCCAAATATGGCTAAGCTTTATGCCGATACTCCTAACTATGAAGATGCTTTGAAATCTCTCACAGGTGAGACTAGCCAGCAGACTGAGCGCACTCGTGAGATTGATATCAACGCCATGTTGAACTACAACCATAAGTTTATCGACAAGTTGGATGTCAGCGCGACATTGGGTCTCAACGGCAATGAGCGTAGATACAATTATTTCTATGCAGAAGTTACGAACTTGACGATTCCTAATTTCTTCAACTTGACCAACTCTTCTGAGAAGCCAACTATTGACCAGTACAAGCAGTTGCGTCGTTTGATGGGTGCATACGGACAGATTGACTTAGGATGGGACGACTGGGCATACCTCACATTCACAGCTCGTAACGACTGGTCATCTACCCTTCCAAAGGGCAACCGCTCATTCTTCTATCCTGGTGTAACAGGTAGTTTCATCTTCTCTAAGTTCTTGAGTCCTGAAGCTCAGAAGATTGTTACCTTCGGTAAGGTGCGCGCAGCTTGGGGTAAGACGGGTAATGATGCCGATGTATATATGACCTCTTCTGTATATTCACAAGGTAGTGCCAACACATCTGGTTGGGGTACAAGCCAGTTCCCTTTCACCAAGGGTAATTACAATGCCTATAGTGCAGGTAACATATTGGGTAGCCCTACTTTGAGTCCTGAGATGACAAGCGAGTTTGAGCTTGGTTTGAACATGGCATTCTTCCAGAACCGTGTATCATTCGATGCTTCTTACTATAACAGAGTATCTGATAAGCAGATTTTCTCATTGGATATGGATCCAGCTTCTGGTTATACTGCGCAGAACATAAACCTCGGTAAGATTCGTAACCGTGGTGTTGAACTTTTGGTAAATGTCACCCCAGTTAAGACTAGAGATTTCAAATGGGATCTCTCTTGGAACTGGACATTGAACCGCAGTAAGGTGATTTCACTTCCTGAGCAGTTGGGTGGTGAGTCTGTCATCTATGGCTTGAGTGGTGGCACTGGTCTCTACGCTATTGTTGGTGAGGAACTTGGTGTGTTCAAGGCTTATACTTCTCAACGTGATTCAGAGGGGCATATTATAGTAGAGCCTGTAGATGAGAAGACAGGTGTGTCATCAGGTCTTCCTGCAAAAACCACAGAGCAGAAAATCGTGGGTAGCATGAACAGCAAGTATCAAATGGGTATTGGCAACACATTCTCTTATAAGGGTGTTAGTTTGTCATTCGACTTCGATATTCGCAAGGGTGGTTTGATGTACTCTCGTACAAAGAGCGTAAGTTACTTCGTAGGTAACGCTATCCAGACAGCTTACAACAGCCGTCACCCATTTATCGTTCCTAACTCTGTCATCCAGGTTGGAAGTGATGCTTATGGTAATCCTGTTTATGGTGAGAACACATGGGCTTTGGATGCGACAAACCTCTACAACTATTGGAACAATGGTGGAGATGACTATGACGCAGGATTCTTGGTGGACAAGAGCTACGTCAAGCTCCGTTCTGTTGTGCTCTCTTGGGATCTTCCTAAGGCTTGGCTAGCCAAGACCTTCTTGACAGGTGTCAAGGTATCTCTCTATGGCAACAACTTGTTCCTCTGGACACCATCCAGCAACACCTTCATCGACCCAGAGTCAACCTCTTTCGGTAACGACTTGGCTGGTAACTATGGTGAGTATTCTGCCAACCCAAGTTCTAGAAAGATAGGTTTCAACGTATCAGTTAAATTCTAATAAGATCGTAAAGTATGAAAAAACTATTATTATATAGCGCAGCTTGCCTCTTGGCTCTTTCCAGTTGCGATATGGATATCAATGACGACCCAAACTATCCAGACAATGGTGATGTTACCCCTACTTTGATATTCCCTTCTGTGGAGAATGCCTTGGCTGCAGTTCCTGGTGATGCGATGTTCACTAACGCAGGATTCTTTGTGCAGTATTTCGAGCAGCGCCCAGAGTCTAATCAGTATAATACACAAGCAGAACTTCACTTCGATGAATCTTCTAGCTTGTTCGACCGTTGCTACAGATCTATCTATGCTGGTGCCATGATGGACATCAAGGACATCGAGGGTAAAACTACCGACAAGGCTGACCTCTTTGTATGCAAAGTGATGACAGCTTTGGGTATGCAGTATATGGTGGATGCTTGCGGTGATGCTCCTTACACAGAAATGTGCCAAGGCAATGCCAATCCTACTCCAAAGTGGGATGATGGTCAAACTGTATATACAGGTGTTTTGAATGCAATGGATGAGGCTGAGGCTGCCATCCCTGAGACAGCTACGATGATTACGATGACGGATCCAATGTTTAATCAGAATTTGGATGCTTGGAAGCGTTTCGCAAATGGTCTTCGCTTACGTATGTATATGCGTTTGATTGATGCAGGTGTAGATGTTGCCAACTATACAGCTAAGGCTAAGGCCATTGTCGCCAGTGGTGAACTTCCTAAGTCTGATGTCACATTTGATGTGTATTCAAATGCAGAGGGACAGTATAATCCATGGTATGCTACATATTTCGCCTTATCTACCAATAACTTCTGTGCAGCTTATCCTATCGTCTCTTACTATAATGCAACTGACGACCCTCGTATAGGTTATGCAATGGATGTAGCTTCTGCAACTGATACATACGTAGGTCAGATTCCTGGATCGAAGACTCTTTATAAAGGCTGGTCTGGCAAAGATTGGAAAAACAAGAATGTCAGTACCATCAAGGTGGCTCAGGCCATGAGTATGCCAATCTACTTGATGACATTGAGCGAGGTAGAATTCTTGAAGGCAGAGGTAGAACTTCGTTTTAACGATGATGCAGCAGCTGCCAAGGCCGCCTATGAGGCAGCCGTGAAAGCCGATTTCAGCTCACGTGGTATTACTGGAGCAGACGCCTTCCTTGCAGGAGTTAGGGTTAATTTTGATGACCAGGCTACCAAGGAAGCTAAGCTGAAGTTGATTTACATGCAGAAATGGACAGCTTTCTTCTTCCGTAACCACATGGAGGCTTGGTCTGAGCAGCGTCGTACCGATGTACCAGCTCTTTCTGAGGCTACCGCTCAGGAAGTTTACAACGGCTCAACCAAGTATTCTGCTGGCGACTTGATCAATCCTGGCTTGAATTACTATGGAAAAGGTAATGTTTGCAAGCGTATGCCTTATCCAGATAATGCTCGTAAGTATAACAAGAATACTCCAGCTGTCAAAACATTGGCAGACCCTGTCTTCTGGGATAAATAATTCACCAGAAAGGTGATATTCATTAATTCATAAAGAACATAGAATATGAAAAAAATATTGTTTTATACCTTGTTGTTCTGCCTAGCCTCTGTCGGATTTACCTCATGTAGCGATGACGAGGAGTTGACAGACTCCAAGATTACTTATTATCCAGAAATGGAAATACAAGGTGACGAGTTTACAATTCTTCCTATCGGAACGCCATATGTCGATAAAGGGTGTAAGGGTACTTTGTTGGGTGAGGATTGCACTTCTGGTATCGTAACAGAAGGTGTGGAAGATGTTGATTATAATACAGCTGGTTTGTATTATGTCACCTATTTTTACACCAACAAGGATGGTTACCTTACAAAGGCAAAGAGAACAGTTGCTGTCTGTGACCCTTCCATTACGACTAATATTGAGGGTAAATATAAGGTTCAAAGCGGAAGTTATAGAGATAATGGATCGGCACAAGAGGAGTATGCCAAGTATTCTGTCACTATAAAGCAAGACGCCCCAGGTCTTTTCTATATAAGTGACCTCTTGGGTGGATATTATGACCAAGGTAGAGGATATGGTTCTCAATATGCTATGACTGGGTATATCCAGCTTTTGTCAGACAACACCATCAAGCTGTTGTCCAGTCATGTTGACGGTTTTGGTGATTCTCTTGATAGCATGGAGAATGGAAAGTACAACCCAGAAACTGGTGAAATCTCATTTGATGTAGCTTATGCAGGTCAGATGACATTCCACGTTATCTTAAAGTAAAACATAAATAATTGAATAGAATTATGAAGAAATACATTTCAATGTTTTTGGTTGCCTTGCTTGGTATGTTCACATTTGGGTCTTGTGATCCAGAAACCGATGAAAAGGCAGGCGGCACAGCCGTTGAAAAAATGGCGGGCCTATGGGTCGTTACTGTGGATGCTGTGGACGAGGATGGCAATGTCATCAGCAAGAATCTTCTTGGTGAATACAAGCTTAATACATACAATACAGCAGCTAATGAGGCTGATAAGATGTGGTTGGATGATGGTGGCAAGTTTTATAATGTCAAGATGAAGGTCAACGTCACAGACTATAAGAATGGCAAGTTTGAGGCAATCCCTAACACAAGCTACAATCCGTCAGATGATAGTGCGGGCAATGTAGAGTTCTTGAAGGGCCAGGTACTTTATGGCCAGGGCAAGAACCTCCATGGTGCTCCAGTCGATAGCATTTGCTATACCGTCAAGTTTGATGATGACGAGGATGGCTTGATCTATCGTGTATCAGGCAAGCGTTATTCTGGCTTCACAGAGTAATCCTCATACATATATATTATAAAAGGTGTGTCCACCCATCGCTCTTCTTTGAGCACAGTGGACACACCTTTTTGTTTTTCTTCTTTCCTCTTTCTCATTTCTTCCCATAATTTTTGCATCATTCAAAAGAAAAGCGTATCTTTGCAGCGAAATTGTAGAACTATTCAAAAAAAGGAGGTAAAATATGCCAACTCAAGTATTAAATTTCAACCCTGCACAGCGAGCTGTACTAAATGTTATTTCTTGCTTACAATCAGAACAAGACTTATCAGACTTAAAAAGAGTCTTGATTAAGTTTATGAATGAAAGAATGCAGCGAGAAATGGATAAGCTATGGGAATCCAAAACTTGGAATGCGGATATGTTGGAAAATATGAAAAGTGAACATTTGCGTACAGCATATAAATAATATCGTATGCAGAGAAATATAGTTTTAGATACTAATTGTTTGCTTCAAATCATTGCAAGACAAAGCAAGAATTATTTCTTATGGGAAGGGTTCTTGAATGGGGATTATAGTCTTTATTATACAACTGAGATTCTCGAAGAATACGAAGAAATTCTTAGTATAAAAGCAAATTCGATAATCGCCTCTATGGTTATAGAAATCATCAAACAAGCTCCTAATTCTTTCCCAGTTGATGCCCATTTCCATTGGAACCTTATAACCCACGATCCTGATGACAATAAATTTGTTGATTGTGCTATTGTTGCCAATGCTGATTTTATAGTGTCGGAAGATCGGCACTTTAAAGAACTTGAAAATGTAAAGTTTCCCAAAGTTATAGTAGTCAGATTGGAGGAGTTTGCTCGTATGTATCGAAATATTTATGCAAACTGAATAATTTAATCTATAGTAAAAAGAGTGTCCACCTGTCGCTCCAAAATATAAAGATTACTAAATTATACCCTAGGGTATAATACCTTTGGGTATAATTTAGTATTTTTTGCACCCAAATTTCCACTATCGAATCACGACCTTCTTGATAGTTCCATCCGCATAACGAGCAAGATAGATACCTGGAGATGGAGCTGTCACCTGGACGCCACCCAAGGTGTAATAAGCTACGATGGACGAAGAGCGAGAAGCAGAAATCTCTTGGATACCAGATGTGGACGCATCGGTCACCTTCACTTCGTCCAAGAAGAAACGACCACTCCCTGCCGTAAAGGTCACCTTTACATTACCAGTAGCAGTAATCTTGACGTCATAGTCTGTCCACGCACCCCTCGTCATCGTGACAGAAGACTGAGATAGCGTACCATTCGACACTGACAGTTTCAGGCTTGTGCCATCCTTACTTCCATTCCAAGCCGCAGCCTTGAAAGTAAGGGAAGCAGAACCTTTGACGGTGAACGAAGGAGATGTGATGTTACCAGCAGTTCCCAACTTACCCAGGCGAACACATTTATTTGCTTCATAAATAGTCCCCGTACTAGTCCATCCTGCCACATCATAATTATCCTTCGATGCGGTAGCTCCAGCTATATTTCCACTAAATTTGCCATCATTGCCACCTGTTCCCGTGCACTTGTCAAACGACTCATAAAGCATCGTCGAGCCTGAAGGATTCACAGGCGTATCTGGATTTTCTTCTTGCACATCTTTAGACAAGGTGAAAGAAGCTGTACAATCTGCTGCAATAGCGATGTCCTTGATAGCCACATGCATGTATTTGCTTCCATTGCTATTCGTATTATATAAGATAGCAGCCGGACTGGAAGTCTTTGTCAAACTATTGTTAGAGCCATAAGGATACAAGTCGGACGCATCGCCATACTCATCAGTACTCTTTCCTGCACGGAAGATAGTAAGCCTCTGGTGGTCGTTCGTCTTTGTATTTCCGTTTGCATCCTCATACTTCCCGGAGGTATTAGGCATGTTCCAACCCCAAATATCAGCATCATAATCCACATGCGTAATCATCAAGCCTGAGGCTGGCAAATAGGAATCCCATCCTGTCTTCTGACGATTCTCCAAGATATAGTATTCATCCTCGTGTCCCTTGTTCTTGATGACATAGGCATCTCCATCAGCACTCATCGGCTGTACGCCTGCTATGGAGGTTTCTTTCTCTACGTCCGTCATATCCTTGAGGGTGAGCCAGCCGCACTCAGCTTTCTCGTAAGCCGAATAGCCTGCCGGACATTTGCTATCTCCATTATAGCTGCCAGAGCACATCAAGTCGAAATCCCCCATACCAAACCAGCCTGCATAGCTTGTATCATAAAGGTCGGGGAAGCCCATGCAATGAGAGAACTCATGACAGAAAGTACCGATTCCATCAAGATCGCCATCACCATTTAATTCGCTACTACAAGCGTAAGTATCCACCGTTACGCCATCCAACGAGAGTGCCTTGCCATAATCGGAAGCAGAAAGATAGTGCATGTGAGGCCAAATGGTATTGGCATCTTTATAGCTTGCCTCGCCATGCCCTGCATAGAGCACAAACACTTGATCCACCTCGCCATCGCCATCCCAATCATACTTCGAGAAGTCAGTTCCATGTTCATGTGCCCAAAGACAAGCCTCTGCCACCATCTCACCAGGTTTAACATCATCTTCCTGAGAATTATTTTTCCCATAATAAGCATAAGGATGCTGAAGTTGACAGATGCCTGCCACATCGAAGTCTAGCTCGAACTGCCCGTGGCTCTGAGCCTTGAAATAATCCTTGATGGATCCTCTAAAATTATTGTCCGAATAGTTTACCTCATTGGCAATGCGCTTATACAAGGCTAAATCATGACCGCTTTTGAACTTAGAGTCAGTGAATTGAACCAAGATTATCAAACCTTTCTTGGTACCTTGGAACACATTGCTCGCCTGAGCCTTTCGAAGCATTCTCTTCTGTCGTCCTTGAGCCTGCGCCCTACGAACGGCAGACCTTCTCCGGGCAGTCACCTCATCCGTCATCTTGCGATAAAGACCGGTGGCTTCGTCTTGCACATACTTTGTGCCATCCTCTGATACATAATAATGCAAAAACTCATCGCCTACGAGCTGAGCCTTGACTTCGGTTCCATCCACCAAGGAGATGGAACACCAAACGCCTCGTTTGGCAGGCACTGCCCATACGGACAGAACCAAGCACAACAAGGCGTTCAAAATGAATATTCTCTGTTTCATATTCCAATCATTAAAATATTTCAACAGTCCTATACCATATTATATATATATGTAGAATCTGACTTTATTTCAAGACAATCTTGCAATCGTCCAAGCTCTCCACGGTGGCAAGAGCCTCATAGCGCATTCCCTGTGCACGCAAGAAGTCGCCACCATGTTGGAATGCCTTCTCGATGATGAAACCCATCGCCTCTATCTTGGCACCAGCCTGCTCACAAAGATCCATCACACCCTTGGAGGCATTACCGTTGGCGAGAAAGTCGTCGATGAAGATGACATGGTCCTTTGGAGTCAGATAACTGTTGCTCACACATACCGTGTAATCACGATCCTTGGTAAAGGAGTGAACGACCGATGTGATCATGCCCTCCATGGTCTTAGGTTGCTTTTTCTTCACAAAGACCACAGGCAAGTTGGTCAGGTAACCCACCATGATGGCAGGAGCGATGCCAGAAGCCTCGATGGTGACAATCTTGTTGTACTTGATGTCCTTGAAAAGACGTACAAACTCCTTAGCCAAATCCATCATCAAGATAGGGTCCATCTGATGATTCACAAAGCTATCCACCTTCAAAATACCACCAGGAAAGCAACGGCCTTCCTTCATGATTCTTTCTTTTAATAAATCCATTTTTACTTGAATTATATTGTTCTTTTGATTTGATTTACTGATCCAAACTCCTTTTGATTTACTTATCCAAGCTCTTTGGCAAGACCAAGTTGAGTACGACTGCCAGCAAGAAGACCACAGCCACGCAGTTGTCGGCGAAGACGGTGCGCACTATCTCTGGGAAGATGGCAAACATGCCCGTAGCCTGGGTAAAGCCGAGACCGACACTGAGCGAGAGACTCACAATGACCATGTTGCGCTGTGAGAATCCGCTGCGAGCCATCATACCGAAACCAGCAAAGAGGATGCTACCAAACATCATGATAGTACAGCCACCCAAGACTGCTTGAGGTATCGTGGTCAACACATAGCCTATGGCTGGGAACACACCACCGATAATCATGATGATGGCACCCATGGCAATAGTAAAACGATTGACCACACCCGACATCGCTGCCAAACCTACGTTCTGGCTGAACGAAGTGATAGGTGTACAACCGAAGAGGCCCGATACGGAACTGACGAAACCATCGCAGCAAACTGCCGAACCCATCTCCTTGGTCTGAGGGTCACGCTTCAAGGCACTGTTGCAAAGAGCAGAAGTATCGCCAATCGTCTCAGTAGCAGACACGAGATAGACTGCGATGACCGAGAAGATGGCACCGACATTAATTTCTGGAGTAAAAGGCAAGAGATGTGGCAAAGCAATAAAGGAAAGGTTTGAGAGGCCACTGAAATCAACCATTCCCATGCAACAAGCGAGCACATAGCCCACAATCAGTCCGACAAGCACGGAGAGAGAACGAAGGAATCCCTTCGCAAAAATCTGACAAAGAAGACACGCCAACAGGGTAACAGTACCCACAATCCAGTTGTTCATACTGCCGAAGTCGGCTGCGCCCTGACCGCCCGCAAAGGAGTTGGCGCCAATAGGAAGGAGCGAGAATCCTATGGCTGTCACCACCGTAGCTGCCACCACATGAGGGATGAGCTTAATCCAATACTTGGCGAAAAGACCAAGCGTACCCTCCACAAGACCGCCGATGATGACCGCTCCCATGAGCACTCCCATGCCCTTGGCAGCCGCAATGCTGATGGCTAGCGAGAGGAAGGTGAACGAGATACCCATCACGATAGGCAGGCGAGAACCGATGCGCCATACAGGATAAAGCTGCACCAAGGTGCCGACACCGGCAATAATCATACAGTTTTGGATGAGCACCGCACTGACAGAGCTGTCTAGTCCGACCGCTCCTGCGAGAATCATGATAGGAGCGATGTTGCTTACAAACATGGCCAAGACATGCTGAAGGCCAAATGGGAGTGCTTTTCCGACGGGCACCCTACCGTCCAGTTTGTAGAGATTTTCTATTGACTGTTCCATTGTCGAATATTGAGAATTTAATATATTTTCCGAATATTGCGACAAAAGTACAAATAAAATCTGAGATATTCGTAACTTTCTTGAAATAATTAGTAGATGAATACTACAATTCTTTTGGACTTTTGACATATTTTTATTACTTTTGCAATGAAATTCTGGGGCAATCTTACTATAATTAGTAGTAAAGAGTATTCATCAAGAATAAACGTGTATTCATAAAGTAACAAAAAGATGGACTTATAAAGTAATAAAAAAGATGGAAAATCCATATATCACTCAATTCCCCGACTTGATGTCGGGCAAGAAAATCATGTATGTTCACGGTTTCCTCTCCTCTGGTCAGAGTGGAACGGTGAAGATGTTGCAAGAACTGATGCCTAACGCCACCCTCGTAGCTGAGGACATCCCTGTGCATCCTGAGGAAGCGATGGAGATGCTCCACAAGATGCAAGAGACGGAGAAGCCTGACCTCATCATCGGTACTTCCATGGGAGGTATGTACACCGAGATGCTCCGTGGCACCGACCGCATCCTCGTCAACCCTGCCTTCGAGATGGGCGACACGATGAGTAGCATGACGGGCAAGCAGATGTTTCAGAACCCGCGCAAGGATGGTGTGCAAGAGCTGATGGTGACGAAGGGACTCATCAAGGAATACCGAGACATCACCACCCATTGTTTCCAAGACATCACCCCTGAGGAACAAGACAGAGTGTATGGTCTCTTCGGCGACAAAGACCCAGTGGTGCATACCTTCGACATCTTCCATGAGCATTATCCGAATGCCATCCGATTCCATGGCGAGCATCGTCTCATCGACAAGGTTGCCTTCCACTACCTCTGTCCTATCATCCGTTGGATAGACGACAAGCAGAATGGCAAGGAGCGTCCTATCGTGTATATCGACTTCGATGCCTTGCACGATAGTTACATGAAGGCGACAAGCAGCATGCACAAGGCCTACGAGATGCTCATACAATATTATAATGTATATATCGTAGCCTCAGCACCTACCAACGACCATGAGTATATGGCGAAGGTGCAGACGTGGGTAGAGGAATACCTCTCAGCCCCTGCCTACAACCATATCCTCTTCACCAACCAGAAGCAGTTGCTCTATGGTGACTACTTCATCGACCCTAAGCCTTGCGATGGTTTCATGGGTACGAGCATCGAATACGGAAGCGATGATTTCAAGACTTTCGAGGAGATCATCACCTTCTTCGAGAGATTGGGAGGACAGTAATTAATATTCCGTCTTGCTGGAGTTCTCTTCCCACATACGGAAGGCACCCAAAGCCTCATCACGCAAGAGGGCGATCATTGGGCGATGGCGGTCTTCTATCTTTCTACCAATCTCCTCATAAATGAACTCGTCGTCGAAGCCGATCTTTGCCGCATCCTTTCGGTCGTTGGCATAATAGATTCGGTCGAGATGCGCCCAATAGATGGCACCCAAGCACATCGGACAAGGTTCGCAAGAGGTATAAATCTCGCACCCCTCCAGGTTGAATGTCTTCAAGGCACGAGTTGCCTGACGAATGGCATTCACCTCGGCATGGGCGGTAGGGTCGTTGTCGATGGTGACGCTATTGGAAGCCTCAGCCACGATGATTCCGTTCTTGGCGATGACTGCCCCGAAAGGACCACCGCCATTCTTCACACTATTCTCGGAGAGCGCAATGGCTCTACGCATCAATTCTTCTTTTGTCATATTTCTTTTTCCTTTTTACTTGTTAAACGAATCACATATTTAATCATAAAACGATTTTTTATTCCCCATATCAACAAAGGGGGGGCTACAAAATTACGAAAAAGAATTGAAAGCACAAGTTTTTCAAGAGAAAAAATACACTTATCCCTCCTTTCTTCCCTATTTCGCCCGTTAATTATCCATAATTATAAATACCTTTATTATAAGAGTATTTATAATTTTAGTATCTTTGTTCCTCACATAATCATTCAATAAAGAAGCACAAGTCGTTTCACATGAATCAGAACATATCCGCCAGTGAACTTTTCCAGAGAGTCAGGGAGCTATTGATACTTCCCGACCTCAAGCCAGAGACTCGCAACAAGATGATGCACGACACCCTCATCCTCTGTTGCCACGAGGGAGTGAAGGATACCAAGCAAGCCTTCGGCAACCTTTTCTCTCAGGTAGATTATCTCTGCAAGGTTCGAGGCATTAAGATAGCCGACAAGATTGCCATCCAGACGATGCGCCGACACAGCAACAAGCCCGATGCCTTGACCAACGAGGAACTGGGCTACGACGCTCGTGCCCTCGCCATCTTCATCTCAGCCGTCTTCCATGTCGATGTTCCCCACGAACTGAACGTCCTTATCCCCCATACCAATCGCCCTTACCAGAAGGGACTGGAAATCAACAAGCGATACATCCGTTGCATCGTGAAAAGTTGGGATGCCGACTTCATCCGTGTCGATATTGACCAAGACGCTGACGAAGAGGAATACTTGGTTTGCCTGAAAGATGCGGAGAACAATATCGACCATACTTATCTCTGCGAACTCCTCAGGGAAGGCACGCAGCTCAACTTGCTCGACAACCAGGTGAGACAACCCATCATCACGCCTCGCCTCATCGTCCTAGAGCCCGACTATCTCGTGGACATCAGTAGCATCGCCGCCTGCTTCACGGCATACGGTCATCATCCCCTGCTCTATCTGCTCAATCTGATGAAGCCACGTGCCAACACCCAAGCTACCCTCCTCGGTAACTTCGCCGGTGCCGCCCTCGACGACATCATCAACAACCATGGGCATTACCGAGTGAACGACACCGTGAAGAGTAACTTTCGAGAGAAGGCACTGGAGTTCTGCACCTGTCCTTACTTCGATGCCAAGAAGTTTTATACCGATGCCAACCTGCAAGCCTACAACTTGCAGCAAGTAGTGGATATTCTCTTCCCTCGCACCGCAGCCCAAGCCCAGATGAACGCCTTTCGTGGCGAAAACCTATACGATAGGAAGAAAGCCATCCTGGAGCCATCATTCGTTTGCGAGGCATTGGGCATACAAGGACGTGTCGATTTGATGACCACTGACTGCAAGCTCTTGGTGGAGCAGAAATCGGGGCGCAACCTGAACATCGAGACCCACCAAGCCGACCCTAGCTACCACAGTTACCAGTTGGAGCCACACTATGTGCAGTTGCTCCTCTACTATGGTGTGCTGCATCACAACTTTAAGTTGAGCAACAACCTCGTCAATATCCGTCTGCTCTACTCCAAGTATCAGCCGCAAGACGGACTGATGGTAGTGGCATTCTACCAGAAACTCTTCAAGGAAGCCATCATGTACCGCAACCAACTTGTGGCAGCCTCTTTCGAGATTGCCAAGGAAGGTTTTGAACATGCCCTCAACGAGTTGACTCCCGAAGTGCTCAACGTGGTTGGCGCGCAAGACTTCTTCTACAACCAGTATCTGAAGCCTCAGCTCGCCGCCATCACCGATCCGCTTCACGCCCTATCCCCATTGGAAGAGGCGTACTTCTGCCGCATGATGACTTTCGTTTTGCGAGAGCAGATGATCTCGAAAGTGGGTGCACAGGAAGGCACCAACACTTCGAGCAGCGACCTCTGGACGATGCCGCTCGCCGAGAAGAAGGATGCCGGCAACATCTATACCGACCTGCACATCACGAAGAAAGAGATGAGTGCCATCGGAAACGGCTACGACACCATCACCCTCAGCGTGCCCGACCAAGGCAAGGACTTCCTGCCCAACTTCCGCATCGGCGACATGGTGTATCTCTACACATACCGACCTGAGGAAGAGCCCGACGTGAGAAAGGCTATATTATATAAAGGTGTATTGCAGGAGATTCATACCCATGAACTCGTGGTACACCTGAACGATGGACAACAGAACGCCGACATCTTCGAGATGGACAAACCATACGCCATCGAGCACGGCACGACCGATGCCTCTACCGGAGGAAGCATCCGAGGACTACACCAGTTTATCAGTGCACCGAAGGACAAGCGAGACCTCCTGCTAGGTCAGCGTGAACCACTCCGCAATACCTCGCTCACACTCACCCGACACTATGACGATGTGCTCAACGACATCATCCTCCGTGCCAAGCAAGCACAGGATTACTTCCTGCTCGTGGGACCTCCCGGAACAGGCAAGACCAGTCGTGCCTTGAAGTTCATGGTGGAAGAAGCATTGAATGATGGGACAGGTATGCCATCCGCAGGAGTCATACCCCCTGGTCATCAGCAACCCGCCTCCTCCATCCTCTTGATGAGCTACACCAACCGAGCCGTGGATGAAATCTGCGAGATGCTAGTAGATAGCGGCATCGCATTCCTTCGCCTCGGCAGCGAGTTCTCTTGCGATGAGCGATTCCGCCCTTATCTGATAGAGAAAGCCATCGTCCAATGTCCGAAGCTCGAAGCCATCCGACAATATATAATAGGTACGCGCGTCATCGTGGGCACCACTTCGATGATAGCCTCCAAGCCATTCATCTTCAACTTGAAGCACTTCAAGCTCGCCATCATCGACGAGTCGAGCCAGATATTGGAGCCCAACCTCGTGGGATTGCTGACCGCCGTAGATAAGTTTATCCTCATCGGCGACTACAAGCAGTTGCCTGCCGTAGTACAGCAGAGCGAGAAAGACTCTGCCATTCCTACGATAGACGACCGCCAAGACCATGCCGTCATCGACATGAGCATCTTGCAAGACATCTGTCTCTCCAACTGCCGCAACTCCCTCTTCGAGCGTCTCATCCGTTGGGAAGGCCATGAGAAAAGAAGTGATTTCATCGGCATTTTGCGCCGTCAAGGACGTATGCACCCAGAGATAGCGGAGTTTCCTAACCAAATGTTCTACCGCCGAGAGCAACTAGAGCCTGTGCCATGCCCTCATCAGTTGGAGACAGAGTTGGCATACACGCTTCCATCGCAGGATGCGCTCGATGATGTATTGAAGGCCCATCGCATGATATTCATCCCATCGCAGTTTTGCAAGGAGCCGAATGTTTCCGACAAGATCAATGCCAGCGAGGCATCCATCGTGGTAGATGTCCTTCGCCGCGTCCATCGCTTCTATGGCAAGGACTTCAACGCCCAGAAGACCGTAGGAGTCATCGTGCCATATCGCAACCAGATAGCCATGATACGAAAGGGCATCGAGAAACTCGGCATCCCCGAACTGGAGCACATCAGCATCGACACCGTGGAGCGATACCAAGGTAGCCAGCGAGATGTCATCATCTACAGTTTCACCATCCAGAACATCTGGCAACTCGACTTCCTGGCAGGCAACAGTTTTGTGGAAGATGGACACATCATCGACCGCAAGCTCAACGTCGCCATCACCAGGGCGAGAAAACAGATGATTATGACTGGCAATCCGGAGATACTCCGTAATAATCAGATTTTTAATGAATTAATGGAGTACGTGAAGCGAAAAGAGGGATATTTTCACTGCTTTTGAGAAATTTCCCCGAAAAAGTTTGGCTATACGGAAATAAAGTCCTATCTTTGCAAAAGAAATAGAAAAACAGAATAATACATAGAGAATAAAAGATACAGGATTCCGGTGCTATACTGGCACTGGGATTCTTTATTTTTACCCCTCTAAGAACAAGATTACATTATTAACTATATAAAAGAAAAAGAATTATGGCTTACATGTCACAAGAAGGCTACGACAAGCTCGTGGCAGAATTGAAACAGCTTACAACTGTGGAGCGCCCAAAGGCATCAGCCGCAATTGCTGAAGCCCGAGACAAGGGTGACTTAAGTGAGAACTCAGAGTATGATGCCGCCAAAGAGGCACAGGCTCATCTTGAAGATAAGATCAATCGCATCAAACTCACCATTGCCGAGGCTAAGATCATCGACACCAAGCAGTTGAGCACCGACAGCGTGCAGATTATGTCAAAGGTGGAGATGACCAATATGGCCAACAAGGCAAAGATGACCTATACCATCGTGAGCGAGAGCGAGGCTAACTTGAAGGAAGGCAAGATTTCCATCAAGACCCCTATCGCACAGGGCTTGCTCAACAAGAAGGTGGGTGATGTAGCGGAAATCAAGATTCCTCGTGGCACCATCAACCTCCGCATCGACAAGATTTCATTCGAATAAAACAATAAAAGGAACTATCATATCGGCGCTCAGCCCTTATGACGGTTCCTTTTATGATATGTAAGCCAACCATCATATATATTGAATGACAATTCATTGTCTGCACAATATCAGCAATTACAAATCATTTTAATCATAAAGACTATGGCAAGCATTTTTTCTAAGATTGCAGCAGGAGAGATTCCTAGCTACAAGTGTGCCGAGAGCGACAAGTTCTACGCTTTCCTCGACATCAGTCCTATCGGCAAGGGTCACACACTGGTGATTCCTCGCAAGGAAGTGGATTACATCTTCGATATGGAAGACCAAGACCTCGCCGAGTTTGAGGTTTTCGCCAAGAAAGTGGCAAAGGCCATCAAGGCTGCCTTCCCATGCAAGAAAGTGGCTCAGGTAGTTTTGGGCTTGGAGGTTCCTCATGCCCACATCCACCTCATCCCAATGAACAGTGAGGCTGATGTCAACTTCCGCAAGGAGCACCTCAAGTTGTCTGAAGAGGAGTTCAAGGAAATCTCCAGCAAGATTTACGCTGAGTTCCAGAAACTCTAAGCCTAGATTTCCACGAAATCTATATAAGAAAATGAGGAATCAAAATGGGAGTGTCCCATCTTGGTTCCTCATTTATTATTTATCATCTAATATTTATCACTTATATAAACTCTTCCCCTTTTTTCATTTGCACCTCGTTCACATACTTGCGAACCAAGGCAGAAGAATCTTCTTTCTTGCATATCAGCAGCACATTGTCTTTCTCGGCTACGATAAATCCATCCAAGCCATTCAGCACAGCCAACTTGCCCTTTGGCAACTTGATGACGTTCCTGTGGCAGTTCTCCATCATCACATCGCTGTCGATGACCACATTGTCGTCCTCGCTCTTCTGCATCGCCTCATAGATGCTATGCCAAGTACCCAGGTCAGCCCATCCGAAGTCGCACTTCATCACAGAGACATCCTCCGACTTCTCCAAGATGGCAAAATCCACGGAGACGTTAGGGTAAGAAGGGAAGTTCTGCTTCATATAGGCATTCTCCGTAGCTACATCGAAGATGCGATAAGACTCATCGAAACCTCTCAGCACGGCAGGGAGAATCTCGGAGAAACTCTCACGAAGATGCTTCACATTGGAGAGGAAGATGCCTGTGTTCCAATAGAACTCACCACTCTCTACGAATATCTTAGCGAAGTCACGCTCCGGTTTCTCGGTGAACGACTGCACATCATAGAGGTCGTCGCCCTCGGCATCACCTAGCTGGATGTAACCATATCCAGGTTCGGGACGAGTTGGCTTCACACCTAGCGAGAGGAATCGGTCGTTCTCAGCCACAAAGGCAAGTCCCTTCAGCACATTCTCACGGAAAGCCTCCTCATTGAAGACCGCCTGGTCGGAAGGAGTGGCAATCAAACAAGCCTTTGGATTCAACTGGGATACACGATGGTTCGCCCAAGCCACGCTAGGAGCCGTATTGCGATGGATAGGTTCCGCCATGATTCGCTCGTCAGGAACCTGTGGAAGTTGCTCCTTGACCAGTTGCACATATTCCTCGTTGGTATTGATAAAGATGTGGTCGGCAGGTACTATCTTCACCATTCGATCATAGGTCTGCTGGAGTTGAGTGCGACCCACGCCAAAGAAATCAATGAATTGTTTCGGATAATTGCTCCTGCTGCAAGGCCAGAGTCGTCTGCCCTTACCACCTGCGAGTATCACGCAATAATTGTTGTTATCGTTTATAGTCATTTTTGTATCTTTACTGTTTAGTATTCTATTTCAGTTGTAAAGTTATGAAATATATACGAGCCAACCAAGTTTTTTTCCACAAATTAATACTGAAAGGGTGAAAAACAACAAAAATTTAGCCTTTCGGCACATCAAATGAAAGTTTTTTGAAAAAAAGTAGGCAAAAAGTTTGCCAGTTCAAAAATTATTAGTACCTTTGCACTCGCAATTAAGCCGAGAGGCAATCGCCCAGATGGCGGAATCGGTAGACGCGCTGGTCTCAAACACCAGTGGAGCAATCCATCCCGGTTCGATCCCGGGTCTGGGTACAAAGAGCTGC
>JABLTS010080448.1_pt1 | contig 50178 bp, 48 predicted proteins | sample 7160081 | NCBI WGS metagenome assembly JABLTS01 (sample SAMN14651231, study PRJNA627086) | human gut metagenome | isolation source: feces | host: Homo sapiens | reverse complement strand
ATAAGTGAATGGACTATTCGGTCAGGCTTGGCCATACGAATGAGTGAGTCATATTCCGAGGGATTTAGCAAAAATGATTTTGTTTCAGCGTTAATAGATTTGACGCAAAGAGCACGCAAAGAATTTCCGATTGATTATGCTGATTATTCAGATTTTTTAATGGTTTAGCTAAGGTTATTTAATATGTATAATAATAAGGTTCTTGTCACTCCTAAACACCAACAAAAGCGTAATACGAATATCGAAGTCCTACGCTTTGTATTGATGTGCTTTATTTTTTTCTGGCATATTTTAGTTCATGGCTATAATCTGAAAATGCTAGGAGCGGACAGCTATCAATATGGCGGCAATTTTGGGCTAATGGGATTACTGCTTACACTTTTTGTGCCAGCTACCTATTGTTTTGTGTTTATTTCTGGCTATTATGGCATAAGGTTTAAAGTGAGCAGATTGATAAATTTGTTACTTTGGTGCATTATAGTCAGTGTATCAGCAAAGTGCAATGACATAAATCAAGGTGGAAGTTCCAATGTCGTTGATTTCTTGGAAAGCATGTTGCCAATCACTTCCAACAAGTGGTGGTTTATGACTGATTATGTTATGCTTTATATACTTTCTCCTATACTAAATGAGGGATTTGATCATCTCAGTAAAAAGAGTAAGGTGTATTTGCTAAGTTCGCTTTTTGCTTTCTCTGTCATAGGTATTGTAGTGTTATATCAAAATCAAGGTAGCAATCTTGTCGGACTCATTATGGTGTATTTGCTAGCCAGATTATTACGTGGTGAAATCTGGGGGGCAAATTTACAATGCAAAATTCCATCAAAATATACGCAACATCTTTTATCTTGCTTTTCAGTTGCGTTTCTGCAATTTATTATGGTGCAGATCTCATCCATCTGACAAGTGCAAAGAAAATGATATTTCCATTGTTGAGTTATGCTTATCCGTTAAATATCCTCATGGCAGTATCCTTGTTTTACATAGTAAAAAACATACCACAATATTCAAATTCTCTTCTTAATAAGATATTGTCTGCCAATCTATTTATATATCTCATAACAGAAATAGGAGGATTTGTTTCTTACCAAGATATAGCGGCGCTATTTGATAGAAGTTTTGGATTGGCAATGCTTTATAGCTTTGGAATCATCATTGCCTGTTTAGGAATCGGATATCTTATTATGATGTTGGTTTCTATGATCGTAAAAAAAGTTTTATATATCGTAAAAAATAATATTAATGTCGAATATTTCAGATAATAATAAACGAATAGCAAAGAATACATTGTATTTGTATTTACGAATGCTTGTAACCCTTGTGATGGGGTTGTTCACAGCTCGTGTTACCATTAATGCCTTGGGCGTTCATGACTATGGTTTGATGAATGTCGTTGGTGGTGTCATGGGATTCATAGGTTATTTCAGTTCGTTATTGAGTCAAGGTACATCACGTTTTCTTACTGTAGGACTAGGTAAGGGTAATATGAAACAGCTAACCCACATTTTTTCAGCTTGTGGAACAATCCATATTGTTTTGGCATTTGTGACGCTGTTGCTAGGTGAAACGGTAGGTCTATGGTTTGTCAACTATAAATTGGTGATAGACCCAGACAGAATGTTTGCAGCAAACTATATATATCAACTATCATTGTTTTCTTGTTTTTTGGGAATTACGCAAACTCCATACATAGCAAGTATCACGTCGCATGAGAAGATGTCAACTTTTGCCTTTATGAGTATTCTTGATGTAGCATTCAAGTTGGCGATAGTCCTCATGCTCCTTTATGTCGATACAGATAAATTGATTATGTATTCAACCTTTTATTTTTGCGTGAGCTTGTTCATGTTCTTTATGTACAGAATCTATTGCTTGCGTAAATTTGAGGAATGCAACATGCATCTTCGCTGGGATGCTAAATTGTATAAGGAAATATGGAACTATGTGGGATGGAATTCCATTGGCACATTTGCATTCATGGCGAACAGTCAAGGTATTACGATTTTGTTGAATTTATTTTTCTCTACCGTAGTAAATGCAGCGAGAGGTGTTGCTTCTACAGTTAGTAGTCAAGTGAGTGGTTTTGTGATGAATTTCCAAATTGCATCTGGTCCCCAAATTTATAAACTGTATGCAGTTGGTGATTACGCCAATATGAACAAATTAATCCGCAACACGGCAAAATATTCATCCTATTTGTTGCTGTTTATCGGTCTCCCTGTTTTCATTAAAACAGAGATTCTAATAAAACTTTGGCTTGGGAATATCCCAGAATATGTAATTCCATTTATCAGAATTACGTTGATAGAACTTTTCTTCAAAGCGATAGATTTTCCTATTGGTAATGGCATCCATGCCTTTGGCAAAATGAAGTTACCAAATATTACTTCATCAATAGCTTATATTTCAGTGCTTCCATTGACTTATGTATTTTTATACTTTGGTGCTTCTCCTGTATTTGCTTATATCATAGCATGTATATCATATCCATTGGCGATGGCTTGCGATTTGTGGATTCTTAATAAATATTCTGGCTTTAATATTAAAGAATATTTGTTGCATGTTCCATTGAAGAGCATATTAATCATCTTGTTGTCTGCTATTTTGCCAACATTGGTGGCAAGGAGTTTTGATGATGGCTGGTTAAATCTCATTTTAGCTTCGGCTGTAAGTGCATTAGTTTCATCATTGCTTATATTCTATGTAGGGCTTGATCAAGAAATGCGCATGAAAGTAATCAGAAAGGTAAAAAGCAAGTTACCTTTTGTATCATAAAAACGAATTATGAACAACAGAGTAAAATATACATTTCTTCTTCCTGCTTATAAACCGGATTTTTTCCGAGAGGCATTGGATAGCATCAAATGTCAGACATATACTGATTTTAAAGTAATAGTGAGTGATGATTGCTCGCCATACGATCTAAAGTCCATTTATGATGACGTTTGTTCGCAAGATACGAGGTTCCAGTTCAGAAGAAATCTTGTAAACATGGGGTCAAAAAGCCTTGTGTCGCATTGGAATCTTCTAGTGGATATGTGTGATACAGAATTTCTTATCATGGCAAGCGATGATGATGTCTATGAGTCGAATTTTCTAGAAGAAGCAGATTCCTTATTGCAAAAATACCCCAAAGCAAACTTGTTGCGTGCTCGATCACGAGTGATTGATGGGAATGGCAATATTAAAAGCGAGGAAAACGCAATGGACGAATGGCTTGACAATTTGCATTTTATCCATCGAATTTATCTTAAAGACTGGGCTGGCGGTATCGCAAGTTTCGTTTATCGTACGAGAAGACTGCAGGAAGTTGGTAAATTCATTGACTTTCCCGCGGCATGGTTTTCTGATGATGTCACGAACTTTGTTATGGCAGATGAGGGTTGCTGCCTGACAAAGAATATTGCTTTTAATGTGAGAAACTCAGATGTGAATATTTCTGGTCAATGGGGCAATCCTGAAGACAGTCGGAAGAAAATGCAAGCCACTTATATGAATTATAAGTGGATGAAGAACTATATGAAAAAGTTTGATGGATATAATGACGTTGATTTCTTGGAAAATGTAACGGCGGAATATAAATATAAGGTATATACCAATGTCCAAAGCTATATATATAGCTGCCATATTTTGCCATTCTTGAAATATCTCTTGCAATGTCCAGCAGATATAGGTCTGTTTAAGCCTCGGATGTTGGCACATTATTTTAGAAATAAGTTGAAAATTTAGATACAATGAACATATCTTTATGTACCGACGAGAATTTCGTCATGCCAGCTTTGGTTTGCTTGACTTCTATATTTGAGAATAATAAGGGGATTGATATTCATGCGTATATATTGACGGATGGCATATCAGAACATTCCAAAGAGAAGTTTGCGAAATTGTCAAAAGTCTATCATCAAAGCATAGATGTGATGCAGATAGATAAGCATTTCTTTGATGGGCTTGTGGTCAATGAGCGATTCCCTGTATCCATGTACTATCGTTTCCTGCTTCCTGATATGCTCCCAAATGAGGAGAAAGTTTTGTATTTGGATTGCGATATTGTTGTGCGCCACTCCCTGCTTCCATTATATGAGATGGATTTGACGGGTAATGCCTTGGCTGCTGTCGTGGGTGAGAGCTGCGATGATATTGTTTTTGAAAACGTTTTGCAAATACATCATAAATATTTTAATTCTGGGGTTCTGTTGATGAACTTGGATTATTGGCGTCAACATGATACAACTAGAACGCTGATAAAATGGGTGGCTGATAATCCAGATAAGTGTTCCTTGCCAGACCAAAATGCTTTGAACAAAGTGTTGGATGGTTATGTTGTTTATGCAGGCTACACCTATAATTACCAAGAATGGTGGTTCAGAGATTCTTTGGCGCATTATATGCATTTCAGTAAATGGCCGGAAATTAGGGAGGTTGGCAAAGACCCCGTTGTCGTTCATTTCTGCGAGGCAGAGAAACCTTGGTTTGTAGAATGTAAGAATCCTTTTCAGAATGAGTTCTTGCATTATGCGAAACTTCATGATTTTGTAGAATTTCAAATTAAAAAGCGATATGGAAAGGCTTATCAATGCGCCAACATCATTGATAAGATAGGCTTGAAGTTTAGATATTGGGCTGAACTTTGGCAAAAACATATCATCAGAAATATAAGAATTAGTTAGTTATGTGTGGAATTTTCGGAACCACATTGCGCTATGAGCGCAGCGTGGTGGAACATAAGTTGGAGTTGATGAACTTCCGTGGTCCAGATCATACGGGCATCATGGAAATTACAACTCCTGCGCAGGATGTGTTGACCTTCGGACATGTACGTCTGTCGATTATCGACCTCGACCCTCGCTCCAACCAACCCTTCCGATACAATGATGACATCAGCATTGTCTTCAATGGAGAAGTATATAACTACTTGGAATTGAAAAAGCAATACTTGGGTGATGTTGCGTTGAGAACGGAGAGTGATACAGAAGTGATTTGTGCCATGTATGAGAAGTTGGGATTGAATTCTGTCAAACTTTTCAATGGCATGTTTGCCTACGTCATCTATGATCGCAAGAAGAACATCTTGGTGGGTGCTCGTGATAGACTGGGCAAGAAACCTTTCTATTATTGGCATAGTGACAAGGGCTTTGAATTCGCCTCTCAGCCTAAGGTTATCAAGTATGCCAACGACTTGCATGTGGATGTACTCGCTCGTCAATTCTATCTGCTCCAGGGAATCATCCCAGACCCTTATAGTCCTTTCGAGGAAGTGAAGAAGTTACGTGCTGGCGCATGCTTTACCTACAGTTTGGATACAAATCAACTGGATGTTCAAACATACTGGGATGTAGATACCAACTCTTGTGGTTTTGATGTGCCCAAATCATACGAGGAAGCGAAGAATACCGTCAAGGAATTGTTGTTTGATGCTGTTAGGTTGCGTCTCAATGCCAATGTTCCTGTGGGAACGTTCCTCTCCGGTGGTATCGACTCCTCATTGGTCTGTGCCATCGTTTCCAAGTTCAACAAAGACTTGTGTGCCTATACTGCAGGTTTTGAGAACCAGCAGTTTGACGAAAGCCATTTTGCGGTGGATGTTGCACATTCATTGGGTGTGCCTATCAAAGTATGTGAGTGTACAGGCAAGGATTTGTTGAAGGTTTTCAATGACTACATCAATTACTTTGATGAACCATTTGCTGATGACAGTTTGATACCAAGCAGCTTGGTGGCAGAGAAGGCTCGTGAGGACGTGACCGTCATCCTCGGTGGTGATGGTGGCGATGAACTATTCTATGGCTATCCTAAGTATGAGTGGACGAAAGCACGCTTGCAGCAATATCAGAAACCTTATTGGTTCCGAAAGTTGATGAGTCCTTACTTCAGATGCAAGCGAGGAAAGGCTGATGAGATACAATCTACCCAGCATGATTATGCCGATGTGTATCGTAGTCTGGGCATGTTCTGCTATAACATGGGTGGGGCAGAGAAGTTCGACCGCATCGCTTTGGGCAAGAAACAGCCAGACATGAAGTACTTGCAAAACAAGCAGAGAGGCATCTTGGCATATAGTGATTATGACATGAAGACGTTTATGAATGCCGTCAATCAAAAGGTGGATCGTGCCACTATGCGGTGTAGCCTTGAGTTGAGAAGCCCTATCATGGACTATCGTGTGGCAGAGTATTCTCGATTGTTGCCATACGAGTATATGATAGATGGCAATCTTGGCTTAAAGAGAATCTTGAAGGATATTCTGTACGAAATGGTACCTCGTCAACTTCTTGACCGTCCAAAACGAGGCTTCGTTCCTCCTACCAAGGATTGGTTCCGTGGAGAGGTGAAGGAAGACTTGCTTTCAACGGTGTCTTATGAAAATGTGAGAGACTTATTACCAGAACTGGATGCGGAGAAGTTCATCCAAATGAGAGATCAATTTGTGAAGGGTGAGGAATTGAATTCCCGTATGTTCTTCACGGGCTATACATATATTAAGTGGTATGAGAAATATGTATGATTATTTATAAAGATGTATAATTTAAAATTCTATGGAAGAAGACCTCCTAAAAAAATACTATAGCCGATATGGCGGATTTTGGGAATATCCCAAATTGTTAGATTTCTGCTATCTTGTCAATCCTTATTTTACTCGTTCAAAAATTATTGGTGAGATGGAAGTGAATTTCAGAACTTTGGTGTCTGAATATCCAGCAGGAATGAATGTCAATTCTAAACTTGCGAGTGAATGTTGGAACGTTAAGCAAGAGTATATCATTCCAGGAAATGGTGCAGCTGAACTTATAAAGGTACTAATGGAAAATCAGGATGGTAAGGTAGGTGTGGTTCGTCCAACATTTGAGGAATATCCCAATCGTTTACCTGATGAACGAGTGGTAACGTTTATACCTCAACATAATGAATTCAGATATGACGAGGATGATTTGATAAATTATTTTGTGGATGAGCATCAAGTGGATACGCTTTTGCTAATCAATCCAGATAATCCATCTGGTAATTTTATAAGCAAGAATGGTATCTTAAAGCTAGCAGAATGGACTAAGCATCAAGGAATGAGATTTATCCTTGATGAAAGTTTTGTTGACTTCAGTGAGGGTTACAAGAATAATACTTGCCTAGAAAACAAACTGTTGGAGGATAATCCCCATATGTTTGTGATGAAATCCATTTCTAAGAGCTATGGTGTTCCAGGTCTTCGACTTGGAATTTTATGCAGTTCAAATGTTGAGGAGATAGCACGAATGAAGAAGCAAGTGAGTATTTGGAATATCAATTCATTTGCAGAATTCTTTATGCAAATCTATCCAAAATATCGTGAGGATTATGTAAAGGCTTGTGATCAATTTATAAAAACACGTGCGGACTTTGAAGAGAAGTTGAAAAATATTTCTTTCATTAAGGTGATGCCTTCTCAAGCCAATTATTTCTTTTTGGAGGTTTTACCTCCATTCAATCCGAAACAGCTATGTACTATTTTGTTGAAAGATTACAATATCCTAGCTAGTGCATGTCTTGCAAAGAAAGGAATTGAGCCTAATCGATATATTCGCATTGCTGTTCGTAATCATAGTGACAATGAGAAAATAATAAATGCTTTTAAAGAATTAACTAATTTGTGATATAAATGAAGATTATCTCAGAACAATTAATCCGAAGTCTTGGTATTACTCCAACGGAGTGTATAGCTTGGGTTAAGGAAAGCTTTTCTATAAAAGAGAAGGCTCAACTCCCAGCAAAAATAAGTGTGCATCCTACTGATACAGATTTCTTTACCTCAATGCCATGTCTTTTACCTTCTCCGAAATTGAATGATGATTTGGAAATAGGTCATTCTAGACAATATTTTGGTATTAAAGAAGTTCATCGTATTGCAGGTGCTGTTCCTAGTCTTGGAAGTGATATGCTGTTATATGATGCCAAGAGTGGCGAGTTGCTGGCACTTGTTGATTGTGATTGGATAACAACAATGCGTACTGGTGCTGTTGCAGCATTAGCTGCGATGACACTGCGCAAGAAGAATGCAAAGACTTATGGCATGGTTGGCTTGGGAAATACGGCACGAGCTACTTTGTTATGTGCCTTAGAACAAGAACCTAACAGACTTTTTGACGTAAAGTTATTGCGTTACAAAAATCAGGCAGAAAGGTTTATTGAGCGTTTCGAAGATTATAAAAACGTTAGTTTTGAGATACTTGATGATATAAATGACCTTGTCAAAATCTCTGATGTCTTTATCAGTTGCATTACAAGTGCTAAAGGATTGTTAGTGGAAGATGAGGAATCATTCCGTCCTGGTATCACGGTAATTCCTGTGCATATGAGAGGACTTCAAAATTGTGACACTACATTTGATAGGGTTTTGGGCGACGACACCAATCATGTAAAAGGGTTTAAATATTTCTCTCAATTCAAAGATTATAATGAAATTGGTGAAGTACTTGCAGGAAGAGATCCTGGTCGAACATCTGATAGTCAAAGAATTATAGATTATAACTATGGATTAGGAATCCATGATGTCGTCTATGCTTCCAAGATATTTGAACTATTGGAGGACACGATTGTTGAAGAAGTTGAAATAAAAAAAGAAACTTGTAAGTATTGGATTTAGTTCTAGTGGGAATGTCAAAAGGTTCCAAATAATAGAGCATTTGCTTTGGAAAAGCAAACTATATAAAAAATACTTTTATGGCACATATTAAAACGTCAAAAGGTTATCTTGAATACCAAAGCCATCTTCTTTATTTTGGTGATAAGGTGATGGATAAGGGTGTCATGTTGGAAGACCTACATGTACTATCTGTCTATCTAGATAAGATAGACATCAATTGGGGACCTGTTTTTGGAACTCTTATTGGTATAGTCAGAAATGATGATTTTCAACCTTGGAAGCCTGTGTTTGATATTTATATATTGAAAGAAGACGAGGAACGTTTCAAGGATGTTTTATGGCTTTTAATAGAAGTCGGTTTTGAACTTGTTCGTTATGAGCGTAGGGGGCTATACTATTTGCGGCGCAAAGGGCAATGTATAAAGGTGTTTGTGCTTCATAAGATAAGTTATGATGTCAGACATACTGGTGGATCTGATTTTATCCATGAAAGATATCTTCAGAACACGGTCAAGTGGAACTTTAAGGGTATTGAACTTAATGTGCCTGCTGATGTTGATGAATATTTGACTTTCCAGTATGGCGAAGATTGGACAATTCCGAAGCAAACCGTTTTTTATTCTACAAATCCATTAAAAAAATGGTATCATTGGACTATTGCATGGATTCAGGATCATTTGTCGGATTCGTTATATTATGCATGGTTGTTAAATCATAGAAAAAAAGACTTTAAAAAGTTCAAGAAACGTTGTGAGAAAGCTGGCTATGCGCTTCCCAAAAACTTTGAACTTTCAAGCATGAAGCCAAGAACGTATAAGAAAGTACTTACTGTAGGCGTATATGACTTATTACACAAAGGACATGTTGAATTGTTTAGGCGTGCAAAAGGACTAGGTGATTATCTGATTGTTGCGGCACAAGATGGTGATTTTATTCTTAAATATAAGCCAACGGCCAAAGTACTTAATTCTACAGAGGATAGGAAGTACATGATAAAATCCATTCGTTATGTTGACGAGGTGATAACCTACAAGGATGTAGATAAAATAGTACAAGAGGTGGATTTTGATGTATTTGTTACAGGACCAGATCAATCTCATCCTGGTTTTCAAAAGGCTATTCGCTGGTGTGAAGAACATGGAAAAGAACATACGGTCTTGGCACGGACAGATGGTGTTAGCAGTAGTGAACTAAAGGCAAAAATAGCAGCTAGAATAGGAAACTAAAATAATATATTTAAACAATATAAAAATGAATTTCGACTTGATGAAAGTACATCGTTCTCTGATGTACCATTACAATAAGTCTCTCTTATTGCCATTATACAGAAAATTAATGGCAAAGAGAGTGAAGAAAATGCGTCAAAAGGACGTGATAAATGTCCTCTTTGTTATATCAGAAGTAGGACCTTGGAAAACAAAAGAACTATACAAAGCAATGTTGAAACATCCTCGTTTTAATCCAACTTTGGGAGTTACAATGTCTTTGGAGGTGCCGCTTGCAAAGAAAGCATTGATGGATTTTCTAAAACAAAATAATTTTGATTTTGTTGATTTAGATCTTGATTGGTATTTGAGTATAGATAAATTACATCCTGACATTATATTTTATCAGAAACCTTACGATTGGTGTTATAGAGCAGAAGTCATGTATAATCAACATCTTAACTCTTTGTTCTGTAATGTGAATTATGGTTTTCATAGCGTAGATTCTTCTTGGATAGTATCTCAACCCTTGTATTCGTATGTTTGGCAGCAATATTATGAGAATGATTTGGTGTTGACTCCTGAGAGATTAGCTGCAATGCCAGATAAGGGAAAGCAGGTTGTAATAACAGGATTGCCTTTTCAAGATCAATTGGTGCAGCCAAAAGAAGCGTTTGAGAATCCTTGGAAGCCTCAGCCAATTGCGAAGAAAAAAATTATATATGCCCCACATCATTCTATTGGAGGCAAAGGATTGGCTCTATCTTCTTTCTTGGAAAACTGTGATTTCATGTTAGGTTTGATGCATCAATATGCAGATAAGGTGCAGTGGGCTTTTAAACCTCACCCGTTGTTATATAACCATCTTGTTGAGATATGGGGGCAAGACAAAACAGATGCATATTATAACGAATGGAAAAATGCAGAGAATTCTCAATTTGAGAATGGTGGTTATGATGGGCTATTCAAATATTCTGATGCCATGATTCATGATTGCGACTCGTTTACGGTAGAATATCTATATGCCCATAGACCAGTTATGTTCTTGTTGCAAAAGAAGGAAACACAGGTTGCACGCACAAAGTTGTCTCAAAAAGCTTTTGATTTACATTACAAAGCATCCACAAAAGAGCAAGTAGAACAATTTATTTTGAATGTGATTGATAATATTGATTCAAAAAATGAAGAAAGAGAAGAATTCTACCAGAGCTATTTGGTGCCTCCACATGGGAAATCAGCTAGTCAGAACATAATGAATGCAATTCTGGGAGAAGAAGAATATAAATCAATCAATTAAGAATAAAAAATCTAAGATGAAAACGAAAATTGTATATACACTTCATGCTTCTAGTCAATTTTTATTTATGGAAGAATGTTGGGTGTCGGCTTATTCTTTGAGAAAATTTCATCCTCATGATGATGTGCTTCTCATTGTTGATTATCCGACTAAGACTTATATTGATTTACATCCAAATTTCTGTAAATTGTTTACAAAAATAATTGTTGTAGAGGTGCCGGAAGAATATGGAAGAAAAGAACGTTCTAGAGAATTGAAAACCCAATCGCGTTTATATGTTGATGGTCCCATGCTATTCTTGGACAATGATACCGTGATATGTAAGCCGTTAGATGACATAGACCATTTGACATGTGATATAGCAGCGGTACCAGAAAATCATGTACCTATACGAAAAATGCCATTTTCTCCTTTAGGTACAGTAAAAAGAGTATTTGATGTAGATGCTGCTGATAGCGAATATTATTTTAATTCTGGTGTTATTTTTGCACAAGATAATGAGAAGGTTCGCAATTTCTTTAAAAAGTGGCATGATAATTGGACATTTTCTTGTTTTGAGAAGGGGATGGCGCAAGATGAACCTTCATTCTTGATGGCTAATCGTGAGTTTGATAATATAATAGAAGAGCTGCCGGACGTTTATAATGCTCAGATTCAGATGAGCTTGAAATATTTTGCAGATGCGGTAATTATACATTGGTGGCACATGAATTTTATAGATGATCAAAGTTATTCTCCTTATTTTAGCAAAGAAATCTATAAAAAACTTAGAAAAGCAGATGAAATTACCGATGAGATAGATTACTTGGTTCGGAATTGTAAGCAGTCTTTTGCTTCACCCAGCATGCCTGTCGGCGTAGATCAAATGTTGTTTCTATTTTCTCCTGCAGGGCAAATTTTTAGCAAAATATATAAGGAGGGTGGAGTGGCATCAGCTTTGATGCTTAGAGCAGCAAGTTTGCTTGAAAAAGTTCATAAACTAGCAAGACATAACAAATGATAACTGTTATTATTCCAGCTTACAATGCGGCTAAAACTATTGTGTGTTGCGTTGAGAGCCTGCTATCCCAAACATATCGAGATTGGGAGTTAATCATCATAGATGATGGAAGCACTGACAATACTCTAGGCGTTTGTCAATCTTTCCATGATCGGCGCATCCAAGCATATCATAAGAAAAATGGGGGCGGTAGCTCTGCTAGAAACTATGGATTAACCTATGCTAAAGGTGAATATATAGCCTTCGTGGATGCTGATGATTATTTGGAGCCCATGTATTTGGAGCATTTGAATCAAGGCTGTGATTATGATTTGTCAATCACTGGGTTTTGCTATGACAACGAACCAGAAAGATCGAATTCGCTTTTGGAGTTGACAGGTAAGTTAAGTATTGCCAAGTCTCTTTCTACTTTGATTAATGCCGACCAGTTGTGCTATCCTTGGGGACGTTTGTTTAAGCGTTCTATCATCGAGCAAAACCATATTCGATTTAACGAGAAGATGCGCTTTGCGGAAGACAATGTTTTCAATTGGGAATATCTTTGTCATATCAATTCTCTTCGCATAGATTCTACACATAAGGATTATCATAAGTCTTCTGATGAGGGCGGTTCTGGATATAATTTGTCTTTTGAGGAGATGGACTATGTTGATGGGCAATTGTTCATGTTATCACAAAAGCTTGAAAGTTATTATGGAATAAAACTTCAATTACAGGCTAAACAGTTAATGCATGTCTTGTTTTTGAATGATATGCTATCCTTGACCGCCACTCAATGGTTTGATTATTATAAAAAATATCATCCATGTGGAACAAAAAGTGAAGGGCTTGATTTTATTATGGAGACAGTTTATTATATGTCTTTAGTTGGCATAGCAAAAGAAAAACAACATTTGGATAAGAAGCTAAGAATGAGGAGACTGGATGCCTTCTTGGATTGTTCTTTCCGTCTGCTTATCCATTCAAAAATCAAAACTAGATTTTTGATTCCGTTTATAAAATTACATCTGTTCAGTCTGAGTGGATATGTTATTGCTAAATTGATAAAATAAATTATGATACCTAACGATAATTTCATCCCTGTTGACGATGCAATGGAGAAATTTGAAAATCATTTGCTATCCCATGACAGAGTCATACTCTCTGCAAAGTTTGGTGATGGCAAGACATTCTTTTTGAATCAGTTCAAGAAGAAATGCACGGAAGATGAAAACTCTCAATTTGAATTCATCACACTTTATCCAGTAAACTATCAGATCTTGCCGAACAATGACATCTTCAATCTAATCAAGCATGATGTGCTTTTGCAGATGCTACAACTTAAAATGATAGATGTAAATTATGAGGTGACGGATAAATGGCTGCTGAATTTTATATTCAAAGCCATTTCGGCTCTGTGGCAGAGACCTTTATTTCCATGCTTTCTGCAGTGGAAGCAAACGATGCCGTATCTAAGGCGTTAATCACAGGTCTTAAAGTTGGAAAGTTGTTTAAAAGTTTGCGAAATAAAATTGATAAGTATAAGGAAGAATATGATCAGACTTCATTCTTGAATCATTATTTGTCTTCTTTTGATGAGAATTCTGTTTATGAGAATGATATAGTGACGAAAATCATTCGTGATAACATTGAAACATATCAGAAAGTAAACAAAAAACGTGTAGTACTTGTCATAGAAGATATGGACAGATTAGACCCAGCTCATCTTTTTCGCATTCTGAATGTCTTTACTGCTCAAATGGATTATGGTTATCGCTGCTTTGTGCCAAACGAGGACGATTCTTTAGTTGGCAATAAGTTTGGGGTAAGCAATGTTGTGTTTGTAATGCATGAGGGTAATACAAAAGCCATCTTCCATCATTTTTATGGTGAGGATGCTGACTATAATGGTTATATGTCGAAATTCTATAACAAAGACATATTTGCGTTCTCATTAGCAGAAGAGAAGGAAAAATACGCGTTATCTTTGATTTCTCAGGAAACTGATATTCGAGAAGATTATGTGAAAACTTATTTCTCTAAAAACTTTTGGAAGGATATAACTTTACGTGACATACGATTTGCTGTCGATAAAGTCGCCGAGCAGTTTCAATCTATTGAGGTAAAAAAGGTATTAATGCTAATCCTCAGTTGTTGAAGTTGTTTGTGATTGCAAAAAGATTAGGCGTGTCAAATGACCTTATTATTTTAAGTGTTACTCTTAAGTTTAAAAAGTACGATCGTTTTTATGTAGATAGACTTTTGCCATTGATTGCCCAAAATCCTAGGACTAAAGTATTAGAACAAGTTTATGTAAATACTAGGCAAGATGAAGGATTCTTCATCACTGTTAATGGTATATCTGAAGATGGCTTATGTTCACCTTCTCAATTAAAAGTAATAGGGGATTATGGTGATGATAAGAAATTGAAGCAAAGATGTACATATATGTTATCTTTGTTAGAATATTGAGAAATTCCACTAGATAATTTAACGTAAATGAACGAAAAACAATGATTTCTGTAGTAATACCTTTATATAATAAGGAGGCATCCATCAAGCAGTCGCTGATGAGTGTCTTGTCTCAGTCTTATCAAGAGTTTGAGGTGGTGATAGTGGATGATGGCTCGACAGATAACTCTGTGGCTAAAGTTGAAGAGATTCAAGACTCTTGTATTCGCTTGATTCGACAGGAGAATGGAGGACCGAGCAAGGCTCGAAATACTGGTGTAAAGAATGCGAAGGGGGAGTGGATCCTGTTCCTTGATGCCGATGATGATTTGTTGCCGGATGCTTTGTCGCATTTTGAACAATTGACAAAGGCTCATCCCAACTATGAGTTTTTTGCTTGTTCTTCATATTATTGCAAGAGTGGTGAACAAAAAACGAAACCTTTTAACATCAAGGAAGGTGTCTTGAAAAATCCATACGCAGCGATGTTCTTGCATTATTATAGTCCACGGACAGGTGATTTCATTGTTAGTAGGAGAGTGGCACTGCTATGTCCTTTTGATGAGAGTATCCGTCGTTTTGAAGATGTGGAATGTTTTTTCCGCATTTACAAGAAAGTGAAGGTTTATCTTAGCCCTGTACCTGTATTGAATGAAAATCGTGATTTTGCAGAGGCAAGTGGTGCCAGACATGATATTGCGGAGGACTTTGTGGGGCATATCAAAATGGAAGGTAAAAGTCTGTGGGAACGTCTTTGCCTTTACCGTTTGTTTATAGAGGAGCGTTCGCATTATGAGCATCAAAGTCGTCAACTTTATCCTTCTCTCTATAAAAGATATGATATGTTGGTTCTTTTGAAAATCGTCATGTTACTTAACGCTCATACGATGACTAGAAAACTGCTAAAGCATTTCTTTGGTAGAACTTTCTCTGGGGGGGCAATACTTCTGGTATGCGCTCATAAAGAAGATCCTTTTATTAGGCGAACAGAACCTTATATGCCTTTACAAGCTGGAAAAGCATTACATCAAAATTTGAGCTTAGGTTTTCAGGGTGATGATGAGGGTGATAATATCAGTTTGAAAAACTCTTCTTGGAGTGAGCTAACCGTCTTATATTGGGGATGGAAAAATGTAAAAAATGTGGAGTATCTAGGACTTGTCCATTATAGGCGCTATTTTGATTTAAATATCAATGCTTCTAATATTGAGGCTATTATGAGTGGATATGATATGCTGACTGTGAATGAAAGCAAGGGATTCGAGCCTAATATGAATAGAAATGGTTTAATCATGTCAACCTCTCAGGAAGATTTTTATATATTCTTGGATACTTTGCTCGGTCATTATCCACAATACAGAGAATCTATCATAGATTATTTTTATAATCATTATAGCTTTGTTCCTTTTACCATGTTTCTTGCAAAGAAGGAAATATATGACGACTATTGTAGTTTTATTTTTCCAGTTCTCTTTGAAGTGGAAAAACGCATAAAGCCTCGTGAATATAGTCGCCAAAAAAGAGTGATAGGTTATTTCGGTGAATGGTCTTTGGGTATGTATATTCTTTGTAAGAATCTGAAAACAAAGACAGTTCCTTTCGTGATGTGTGGAAACGATAATCATACAAGACCACAAGCAGAATCTTTCACTTTCAAGCTGAAATGGAATGTAAAAGTTTGGAAGGATAGGTTAAGGCATCATTTTGTTCGTCGTGTCGTGGTTCCATCGGATGTTCGTGCAGCCTTGAGACGCGATGGGATAGAACTTAATAATTTAGATTAGAATTTTATGAACAAAATCAAGATTTTAGTAGCATCGCATAAACCGGACAAGGTTTATCGTGATGATGTATATACCCCGATTCATGTGGGACGTGCCATTTCTAAGTATAAGGAGGAAATGGCTGATATGATTGGTGATGACACGGGTGATAATATCAGTACGAAGAATGGTACGTACTGTGAACTTACTGCTACCTATTGGGCTTGGAAGAATCTCAAAGATGTGGAATATGTCGGCTTGGCTCATTATCGTAGATATTTTGAAACAAAGTTCACCAATGAGAATGTCGATAAGATATTTGAAAGTTGTGATGTTGTAATCGCCCAACCATATTTGCATGATAGATACAATGAGATGAAGATGGCTCGAACATTGGTGATGGAAGATGAGGTTATTTTCTTAATGGTTTTCAAGAAACTCTATCCTGAGTATGAGCAAACCCTAATTGACTATCTCTATGGTTTCAAGGATTATCCTTACAACATGTTTGTGATGAAGAAAAAGACTTTTGACGAGTATTGTACTTTTCTCTTTGCCATCTTGTCTGAGTGTGAGAAACTGATGAAACCAATGTCTTACACAAGTTCCAATAGGAGATTAGGGTATATCGCAGAATATCTTTTGCCAGTTTTCTGTATGCACCATCATCTTAGAATTCGTACAGAGCCTGTTGTTTCATTTTTGGGTGACAAGGGGGACAGAAGTAAAAATGTGAAGCAAGAAATCAAGATTGAAGTATTGAAGAAAATATATGATAAGCACAAGCCTACTTGTATAGAGGACATGTGTATGCAATCTGTACTTGTTGGTTTGAGAAATGATGGATTGAAAGTAGATTGATATGAAACAAAAATATGATTATCTTATTGTAGGCTCAGGCTTGTTTGGAGCCACATTCGCTTATCGTGCCAAACAACAAGGCAAGAAGTGTTTGGTAATTGAAAAGCGTCCTCAGTTGGGTGGAAATGTATATTGTGAGGATACAGAGGGGATTCATGTGCATAAATATGGTGCGCATATCTTCCATACTTCCAACAAGAAAGTGTGGGATTTTGTCAACTCCATCGTAGAGTTCAATAGATACACGAATTGTCCTATCGCCAACTACAAGGGTAGATTGTTCAACTTGCCTTTCAATATGAATACTTTCTACCAGATGTGGGGAGTAAGGACACCAGAAGAGGCGCAGGCAAAGATAAATGAGCAGAAAGCAGCTTATAGTGAAGAATTAAGAGTGAAAAATGAAGAATTGGGCTTACCGAACGAACCTCATAACCTAGAGGAACAAGCCATGCTCCTGGTAGGCAAGGACATCTTCAATATGCTCATCAAGGAATATACAGTGAAACAATGGGGTCGGAAGTGCTCCGAGTTGCCAGCCTTCATCATCAAGCGTCTGCCTGTTCGCTTGTTATTCGACAACAATTACTTCAATGACAAATACCAAGGGATTCCTATCGGTGGTTACAACAAACTCATTGATGGCCTATTGGAAGGTGTGGAGTGCAAGACAAATGCTGACTTCTTCCAGTCGGAGTATCGTAATTGGAAGGAATATGCAGATAAGTTGGTCTATACAGGTGCCATTGATGAGTATTTCGGGTATTCATTTGGTAAGTTGGATTGGCGAACGGTTTGTTTCAAGACTCGTGTGGAGGATACTCCTAATTACCAAGGCAATGCTGTGGTGAACTATACGAGTCTTGAGGTGCCTTTTACTCGTGTGATAGAGCATAAGCATTTTGAAATGTTTGGGCAAGAGGTGTATGATTGTCCTAAGACAGTTATCTCTGAGGAATATTCTATGGAGTATAAGGAGGGCATGGAACCTTATTATCCTGTGAATGATGAGCTTAATAATCTATTGGCTGAGAAATATCGCTCTTTGGCTAGCTTAGAGGAGAATGTGATATTCGGTGGTAGATTGGCGCATTATAAATATTATGATATGGCTCCAATCATTGAGCAAGTGCTGGAGATGGATATGTAGTTAGAAATAAAGTGAATTATAAAAAATATGATGAATTGGAAAGAACTTTTGAATCCGGATAGAGTTCGTTCATCGGAATCCGTTCGTGATAAATTTGATGTGAGAACACCTATAGAAAGTGATTTTGGTCGTGCAATCTTTAGTTCTGCATCACGAAGATTGCATGATAAAACACAGGTGTTTCCTTTGACAACAGATGATAATATTCATTCTCGATTAACTCATTCTATGGAGGTTATGAATATTGGCATGTCATTTTCTTTGTTCTTGAGCCAAAATGAGACATTTTTAAAAAATTCTGGCTTAGATTCAGAGATTGTTTTACGTGATGTTTCCTCTGCTTTGAGAACAGCATGCTTGGTTCATGACATTGGAAATCCGCCTTTTGGACATTTTGGTGAAGAAGCCATTCAAATCTATTTTAAAGACTTATTTGAAAAGTTGGAAAATATGATAGAAAACCAAATTGCTCCAACTGATGATGTGCTGCTAGCGATCAATAGATATCTTCAAGATAAAGCTGAAATAAGAGCAAAGAAAGAGGATGTTGAGTTTGGAACCCTTGCCAAGAATGAGCAAGTTATGTTTGTTAAGAAGATTTGTGAGGAGGAAATGCAGCAAGTAAAGTTGGCAGCCTTGGATTATACTCAATTTGACGGTAATGCAGAAGGACTTCGTGTGTTGTCAAAATTGCAATATGCCGGAGACTTGTATGGTATGAACCTTACTTTTGCAACTTATGGTGCTTATTTAAAGTATCCAAATGCAGAACAAGCAGTTAAGGGTGCTGATATGATAGCACGCCATAAACATGGGGTGTTTACTACGGAACAGAAGCTGTTGATGCAAGTTGCTGAACACTGTGGAATGCAGAATAATAGGAATATAATAGTTCGTCATCCTTTATCTTTTCTCATGGAAGCAGCAGATTCTATATGCTATCTGGTTATGGATATAGAGGATGGTATTAATAAGAAATGGATTACAGTTGATCAAGTCTGTGATGCCTTGTTGTCAAAGCGTTTTGTTGCGAACGAAGAAACTAGAATCGCAAGATTATATGGCAATTTAGAAGATATCTTACATTCAAAAGAAGGTTATTCTACAAAAAAAATGATTAAACTTCGTACTTCATTGATGAACTATCTTATTTTTGTTGCTGAAAACAATTTTGTCAATAAGCATAACTTAATTTTAAATGGTGAATATCAACAAGAATTGATAGAGGATGACACATACAATGTTGCCAAGATTTTGCATGAATTTTGTTTCAAGCATATTCTCTGCCACCGTGAAATCATATCATTGGAAATTGCTGGTCAAGCTGCAATTAATGATATGTTTAATTCTTATCTTAAGTTGCTTTTTAGTACAAATAGTAAGGTTCGTTCACGTGGGAAAGCACTGATTTCTCGCTCCATTCTTTATTCAATCATTCACGAACATTTTGGTGGCAATTATCAAAAAATTGATTTCGAAAAGTTTGATGTCGTAGAATTGACAATGGAAGAGAAATTTCGATTAGTAAGAGACTATGTAGCTTGTATGACAGATAAGTTTGCAATCAATCATAACAAAAAACTCCGTGGGCAACAAGTTTATTAACTATATAGATACAAGAATAGCAATACAGGCAAAAGCAGGAGATTTTTGCCAACTTCTTCACGATTTGCTTGGTGATATAGGTTGGAAAGTGCTTTCTTGGATAGCTAATGAGACCGAAGTTTATATTTTTAGTGGAATAATTCGAAATTATTTGCTAGGAATATCCAGCCATCGAGATTTGGATGTTGTAGTTAAGAGTGCATCCTCCTTTCAAAAGAGACTCGAATCTTTTCCTTTTGTAACAAAGAATCAATTTGGTGGTTACAAAATTTGGTTTTCCAATATAGACATTGACCTTTGGGAATTGGACAGAACATGGGGGATTCGAGAACAAAAGCTAAATCCTACTCCTGAGTCTTTGATTCATACGGCGTTTTTTAATTTTTCCTCAATTGTCTATGATGTAAGAAAGCAAAGCTTTATGATAAGTGATGACTTTTGCTATTTTTATAACACAAAGGAAATGGATTTGATATTTGAATTGAATCCTTGTCCTGAATTATGTGTTGTAAATTCATTGTATTATAACACGAAGTATAAATTTAAACTTAGTGAAAAGTTATGTAACTGGCTAATAGAAAAGTATCGTTTAATAGAGGATAAAAAGCGTTTTCTTGATGTACAAAAACGCCATTTCCATACCATCTATTATTCTTTGTCTGATATAAAAGAATTTATTGATTATTGCAATTTTGTCATCTATATGAATAGAACTCTTTTGTAGAAGGAACTATATCTGTAAAGTGTATGAAAATTAAAATATTTAGTAATGAGGAAGTATATTTTGAAATTCTTGAATCTGCCCACCACATTGCGCATCAAATTGTACCCTAATATCAACCTGATGATATTGAGGTCTTATGGTGCAGTATTGGGAAAGAATATTCAAATTTCTGGTAAAGTGCATTGGCTGATCCGGGGGGGCAAGGTTCGTATTGGTGACAACTTTTATTTCTCATCTGGTGATGCCGTGAATCCGATAGGTAGTAACTTGCAAGGTGCCATCTATGTGGAAAGTGGAGCTTCACTGACAATTGGAAATGATGTGGGGCTGAGTTGTACTCGAATGTGGATAAATGATAGCATTAAGATTGGTAATCATGTGAAGATTGGTGGTTGTGTGTTGATGACTGATACGGATGCCCATCCTATAGACTTTATGGCTCGCCGTTCTTCCAATGAGGGAACGAAATCGGCTCCTATTGTGATTGAGGATGATGTTTGGATTGGTGCTCATTGTGTTATCCTTAAAGGGGTGACCATTGGAGCAAGAAGCATCATTGGTGCAGGAAGTGTCGTGACAAAAAGTATTCCTACTGATTGTGTGGCGGCTGGTAACCCATGTAGAGTGATAAAGAAATTGTAAATGGTTATGAGTGGAAGAATCAACTATATTGACAGAATGAAAGGGATGGCGATTTTCTTGGTCGTCATGGGACATGTGTATTTCTTTGGCTTTGAACAGTCTGATAGTATTGTATTTAAAACTATCAGTAGTTTTCACATGCCATTGTTTATGTTTCTATCAGGACTTGTAGCTTGTTCTGGCATTGTCTCTCCTTATTGGAGTATGGCAAAGTTTGGGAGAAAGTTGAGGGGATTGTTGATGCCATTGCTGGTGTTTGGCATTTGTTTCTCTCTGAATTTTTCTAGTGATGCTCTATCTTGTATTCAAGGTTTCTTAGAGTCTCCAAACAAGAATGGTTATTGGTATCTTATGAGTTTGGCTGTTTTCTATGTTTCCTTGTATGTGTATCGCTTGAACGTGAAGCAAAAATGGTTTGTCGATGCAGGATTAGCCGTGATAATCTGGGGGGGGCATGTTCGCACTTTGGAAACTCACGGCACAAACTAAGGACTACTTTTGTATGCTTAATTGCGCAAACTTCTATCCTTTCTTTATCTTGGGTGTTTTCACTACGAAATACAGACTGTTGGAGAAGCTGAAACAAACTAACTGGTTCTTTTCTCTATGTGTAGTAGGTTATTTAGCATTGTTCTGTGTGAATATGCCGATTCATGCCTTGGAAAGTTTAAATCAGCATATTTTCTTGCCGTTCTGCATGGTGGCAGTCGTTGTTAGTTTATTTATGGCTCGTGAAAAAGCCTCTTCTTGGATTGAAAGAATCTTAGAATATGTGGGTAAAAGAACGCTTGACGTCTATGTGATTCACTATTTCTTTATTACCCATATCCATCTGAGTATGGTTGATAAATGGTTAGAGGATACGAATAATGTGGTTCTATCATTGGTCTTGTCAACTTTCTTGGCAATTATTGTTACGGCTTTGTCTATAGGTGTGGGGAATATTCTGCATAAGGGAAAGTTGATAGAGAAAGTGGTGTATGGTAAATAGTAGGTATTGATGAATAAAAATCTGAAAAAGATATTGAAGGCGGTTTCGCCCTTCATTCACCCTGGCTTCTTGAATTTCAAGATGATGCCGTATGAGGCTTGGAAGCGGAATGGGGGAGAGGTGGCGAAAGCGCATTATCCTTGGCGATGGCTCCATGGAGCTGCCTATCGTTGGGAGTTGCCAACGATAAGGAAGAGCGGAAAGGAGGCGAGGCTGCGATTTGTGGAGCCTGTGTCGCTGAAGTTTGATTCGTTCCCCGATTATGCTCGCTATGAGGTGGTTCCTATGTTTTGGGACTGTTGGCCTCGGTATTTCGAGATGACTTGCAAGTGGTTGAGGAAGCATCAGGTGAAGACTGCTATATTCTCTTCTCGGATGACAGCGGAGAGGATGCAAGAGAGATTCCCTGAAATGAGAATTATCTGGTGTCCTGAGGCAGTGGATGGTGATGTCTATCAGAAAGGGAAACTGCTGAAGGATAGGACGATTGACTTATTGGAGTTCGGACGCTCGAATGAGAAAGTGCTGCAAACTGGGGCGTTATCCTTGAATCATGTTTGCACGAAACAGAATGGCAAGTTCATTTATACTAATGAGCAATTGTATCAAGCGATGGGTGATGCCAAAGTGACGATTGCCTTGCCTCGCAGCATGACGCAGCCGGAGATGGCTGGTGACATCGAGACTTTGACGCAGCGTTATTGGGAGTGTATGTTCTCTCGCATAGTGATGGTGGGTCATGCGCCAAAGGAGTTGGTGGATTTCATCGGCTATAATCCTGTCATTGAGTTGAGGAAGGATATTTCTGCTGAGGCTCTGATCCGGGATGTGTTGGAGCATATTGATGATTATCAGGAACTTGTGGATAAGAATCGAGAGACGGCTGAAAGACTCGGCTCTTGGGATGTGAGGATGGAGTGGCTCATGGAGGAACTGAGGGAAGATTTCAGTTTATAACTGTTAATTTCGATAAGAAAAGCATTAAAAAGCTTGCAAGTTTAATATAAAAGTACTATTTTTGCAGCCGTAAAATTACAGATTTATGCATACATTAAATAATAAAACAAAAGAAACGTTGAAACATAGGCTTGGAAAAACTTATGATGAGCTTATGCAGATGAGTGCGGAAGAATTGGATGCTCTCATCGAAAATCGTATTGGCAAAAAACTTAGACCTGCCTTTTCTTTAAAGAGCATGGTAAACCGTGGTTCTGTTTATCTTTTCTTCAAGAGACTGATTTCTCAAAATGCAATAGATAGACAAATAGCAAGAATTTAAAAACATATTGTTATGGATACAGATATGCGAATCATAGCTCTTTATAAAGAGTATAATATGGTTATAAAACCGTTGATAGCAGAACTAGAAGCTCGAACAGAGCAGTTCCCTCTTCCTTTGTTTAATGAAATCAGAGCTTTACACGACCACATTGCTCGCTGTTATTCTGAGAAGATTTCTTCTAATCAAGTTGATTCAGAGATACATAAGGCGGAGCGTCATGTAACTAGAATCATGTTGGATTGTTATAAGTGCTTGAACTTGTCTTTACATGATGAAGTTTTACTTTTCGAGCGTCAGACGAAGAATGTTGATTTGACAGTTTTGCAGAATGGAACATTTTATCCTAAATATAAAACATTGAGAACTAAGGCAACAAAGATGGTTCGAAAGGCTAAGTCTTTGGAGTCGCTTGATACCCAATCTGCATTGGGCACGCATTCGCTTCTCGGTGCGCAAATCAATGCAAGTGCTTTTGTGGATATTGAGTGCGATTGCATCTGGTGTAATATCGATTATCTTAGCGAAATACTTGTAAATTGAATAATACTATTTATATGTTAGGCAGATAGGGTGATGAGCCTTGTCTGCGCTTTATGTTATTGCCTTTTTGTAAAATAGGCGGAGAACAAATATAAGCGGAAACGGGAAATTGGCGAAAACGGAAGATTTTGTAAATTCTAAGAAAATTTTATGATAGAGAAAATCAAAAAACTCCTTGGGGGAAACTCTTGGGGAGCGAATGCATTGTGGCTCAAAAACTTGAGGCGCAACTTGCCGTATGTCCTAAAACTGAAAGTGGGGGGCTATGATAAGAATGTCTTCTATTTTGTCATTGCTCCTGGCATTAAGCATCCGGGACTCGCAGATCGTATGAAGGCGATAGTCGATTGCTATAATATCGCCAAGTTGAATGGCTATCAGTTTCGTGTTGTTTTCAAGATTCCTTTTCGATTGGAAGATTATCTCTTGCCCAATGAAGTGGAGTGGGTGGCAGACTATACCAACTTGCATTATTCGTTGATGGGTACGAAGTTCTTCAATGAACTGAACTTTCTTAAAGAGGATTCTTGGAAAGGGCGTACGAGACTGAAGAAGGATAAGGAATACCATTGTTACTCTTACGTAGGTAATCGACAGCCAAAAGTCTTCCCTGAGTCGGGATATGAATGGAGTAAACTTTATGCAGAATTGTTCCGTCCTTCCCCTCGCTTGCAGGCTGCCATTGATGCTTGTGGCTTTGAGGAACACAGCTACGTGGCTGTTCATCTGCGTTTTGTGAATGCCTTGGAGAATTTTGAGGAGGTGACTTGTTGGGACAATGCCTTGTGTACAGAGGAAGAGAAAGTGGCATTGATTGAGCGTTGTAAGCAAGGACTCTTGCATATCAAGGCTGAGAACGAGGGATGTCGTGTGTTGGTGTTCAGTGACAGCAAGCGATTTTTGGATTCTCTAGATGATATGCCTGTTGAAGTGCTTGATCACGATAACGTGGGGCATGTGAGCTACGATGGTAACGATGATGCCACGCTTAAGACGTTCCTCGATCTCTATATGATAGCGAGGGCGAAGAAGGTTTATCGCATTGATGCTCCTGAACTTTATGCGTGGTCAGGCTTTGCCTATACGGCTGCCATGATGGGAGGTGTTGAATTTTTAACAGAAAAAGTATGATGAAGATTGCTATATTGCTGACTAGCACGGTCCGCCCTCAGGTAATGGGTGCCAACTTTTCCGTGCCAGAGCGAATGGAGATGTATCGCTCTACGCTCCAATATTATGCAGAGACGATAGGTAAGGATTACCCGATTGTCTTGGCGGAGAACTCTGATGTTGACCTTTCAGTGTGGAAGGAAAAGTTTAACGATTCTCTTCAGTTGGAAATTCTACAGTTTACCCCCCCACAACTGCTACATGGTGAAAATGATGAAGAGGCACATTTGCACAAGGAAACTACTGAGAATGAGGACTATGGTTTCGATAATCGCAAAGGCAAGGGCTATAATGAGTACTTGATGATTAAACTCGCCCTGCAGCATTCTCAAACTTTGAATTCTTGTAGTCATTTCTTAAAAATTACAGGCCGCTATCCAATGCTGAACATCAAGGAGATGCTCGGAGAGATGGAGAAACGTGGACGAGCTAAGGTGATGATGTGCGATGTCAAGGAATTCAAGCTTTATGAGAAGCTTCGTGGTACATCGTATGGTTCTCGTTGGGGTGATTCCAGATATTTCTTGATGTCTGTGGATTTCTATAAGAATCATCTGATGGATTGCTACCAAGAAATGGATGAAAGTGTTTTCGGTAAATATGCTGAGGATTATATTTATCAACTGTCTTGTAAATACCGTAAAGATCCTCGTTTTAGTTTCCGCTATCGTCACCAAGTTCAGTTCGGTGGACAAGGTGGTGCTGCTTGCTATCAAGAAAATTATGCCTCTTTCAAAAATCAATTAAAGAACAAGGTGCGCAGAGTTCTTCGCATTTTGTTCCCGAACGTATGGTTTTAGAAACAACTAAATTTTAATTGTGATACCAAAGATTATACATTATTGTTGGTTTGGGCGAAATCCTTTGCCCGAATTGTCACAAAGGTGCATTGCTTCTTGGAAGAAGTATTTGCCTGATTATGAGATTAAGGAGTGGAATGAAGATAACTTTGATGTCAACATCATTCCTTATACGGCTGAGGCTTATGCTGCTAAAAAGTATGCCTTCGTAAGTGATTATGCTCGTTTTTGGATACTCAACAAGTATGGAGGTATTTACTTCGACACAGATGTAGAGGTAATTCGCTCATTCGATGACATTGTGAAAAATGGAAACTTCATGGGATTTGAGGTGGACCCTAATGGTGAGAACTCTCCAGAGAAGTATGCGCCACGTTATGCTTTCTGTGTGAACCCTGGACTGGGAATCGGAATGGAGAAGGGACATCCGTTTCTACATAAGATGCTTGGTTATTATGCAGACTTGCATTTTGTGAACAAGACGTTGAACCCTTGGTTTGAAACAATCGTGGCACATACAACTCGGTATTTGGTAAAGGAAGGATTGCAAAACAAGAAGGGAATCCAACGAGTGGATGACATTACGATTTATCCGCAAGCTTATTTCGCTCCTATCAATGTCATCAGCGAACGTCTTCACCTTACTCCACAAACTTATTCCATTCATCAATATATGGGGTCGTGGAATAAAGAAGGAAATACGTTGAAGAACTTGATTCGTCATCTTGTACCTGAATGTTTGTTTTTCTTGAACAATAAACTTAAACGAAGAATATATAGAAGAAAATGAGAGGAATAGCTAAATTTTATACTTGGTTCTGGATTATTTATTTTCCAGTATGTATTGCTTTTGCAGTGACGGTAAATTTCGACTTGAGTGATGAGATTTTGACAGTCTTGCTCCTGTTGTATGCCATTGTCAAACAGCGGTTCTTGGTGAAGAACAAGAAGAGAATGATGGAAATCAATATCTATATGGCATTGATGATTTTCTATCTCTTGTATTCGTTGGTGATCAGGGTGACGACACCAAGAGGTGTCTTTCTTGATATATTGCAACAAGTGCGTCCGTATGCAGTATTCTATCTGACATGGATGATGGCACCGCAATTCACACCTAAGCAACAGAAGCGTATCAAATGGGTGATGTTGCTGTCTTTCTTCGGTTATTTGTTCGCTTTTAAGTTTAAGCCATCGCTTGTCACACCTTTTGGTGGAGAAGAGTCTGCGGCATTGGGACAGATTGCACTCTGTTGCGCCATGGTGTATTATCTATTCTCCAAGCAAACAAAGAGAAATCGAAATATTGCAATTATCATTATGCTTTTAGGCTTATTGTCAGGTAAGTCTAAGTATTTTGGTGAATGTATATGTTTTATAGCTTTAATAATGTTTGTGAAAAGCAAGATTAATTTTACTTCTATTTCCACCTTATTAAAGGTGGCTGCCTTGGGTGTCGTGGTCATTTTTTTCACTTGGACTAAGTTTAATGCTTATTATGTCGAGGGATTCCAAGAGGATGCACAGGCGATGGCACGTCCTGTCACTTATGAGACTGGTATGCAAATCATGTTCCATGACTATGTTCCATTTGGTAGTGGACTCGGTTCCTTCGGTACGGCTGCTGCTGCAAAGGAGTACTCACCATTGTACTTCAAATATCATCTGAATGAAATTTGGGGCTTGGATCCAACTAACCCAATGTTCTTGGCAGATGCTTTCTATCCAACCTTGGCTGAGTATGGTATCGTAGGATTGTTTTTCTTCCTTTGGTTTTGGAAACGAAGATTGTGGGAGGCTAACAAGATTCTGAACCTCATCTATTATCGCATGGCATTGATGTGTATTCTTGCCTTGGCTTTGGAGAGCACCGCCGATTCTTCTTATCTATCTGGTAAGGGTATGGGATATTTCATGATTCTCGCCTTGTGCTTGAACTCAGCGAGAAAGGTGAATGTGCCTAGGATTCGTAGGAATGCCATGTAATGCTTATGCGAAAAGTGATTGCTGATATGAATGAAATCATCATAACTTCTCCTTCGCTGAACCCAAAGGAGAATGTGAGTGGCATCTCTTCTGTCACGAAGTTTATCATTGACAATAACCCGAAAGCGCAGTATCTGCACTTCGAGTTGGGCAAGAAGGACAAGGAGAAGGGCGGATGGCATCGAATAGGGGCTTTACTGGGGAGGTATCGGGATTGGAAGAAGATGCTTGCTGAGCATCCCGATGCCGTCATCCACTACAACTTCCCTCTGTCGAAGCCATCCATCTTGCGAGATCCTTGGTTTATTCGCTATGCGATTCGGCATCATCGTAAGATGGTGGTGCATGTGCATGGTGGTCTCTTCTTGACTGCTCCCAAGATTCCTTTTTATCTGAAGCGCATCATGCGATGGGTGTTTGGGCAAGAGTTGCCTTTCATCGTGCTGAGCGATATGGAGAGGGATATTCTGGTGGAGCGATTCGGGGCGAAAAAAGTGTATTCCTTGCCGAACTGCGTAGATTTGAAAGATGCTGAGGCTTATGCAAAAGAAGAACCTTCGGTTTGTTCCAGTTCACTAAAATTCGGCTATTTGGGTAGAATCGAACCGAACAAGGGCATGACCGAGCTTCTCATTGCCTGCCAGCGATTGAAGAAGGAAGGCTTTCCTTTCCAGCTGGTGATAGCTGGCAAGGAGCAGACGGAAGGGGAGTATCTGCCACAGTTTGACCAATGGTTGGGGGATAGCTTTGAGTATGTAGGCTTGGTATCGGGGCAGACGAAATGCGATTTCTTGCGAAGTTTGGATGCCTTTGTCTTGCCTACTTATTTCGAGGGACTACCGATGTCGCTCTTGGAGAGCATGAGCTATGGCAAGGCTCCGATTGTCACGCCTGTTGGGAGTATTCCGCAAGTGGTGAGGGATGGCGAGAATGGCATCTTTGTCAAAGACCATGACGTGGATAGTCTTGTGAATGCCATCAAGCGACTGTCTGATGACAGGGTGTTATTGAGAAAACTGGGCGAGGAAGCGAGGAAGACGATCTTCTCGCAGTTTAGCCCAAAGAAATACATTGAAAAACTGAATGATATTTATCTAAGACTATGTTGACTTGGATTTTAGAACATATCGTCTATCCATTGTTTACGTGGATAGGGATACCAAAGGATTAATCTTATGTTTTTTGAAATATTACAAAAGTTAAGCCTCGTGCCTTCGTATCTTTGGGATGCGATGTGGGCACCGGTATGGAAGCGGTGCATGAAGCATTGTGGTAAGGGGGTATATATCCGTCCGATGTCCTCGGACTTCAAGGGTTTGTGGAATCTGTCGGTGGGGGATGGCACGTCCATCCCGAAGGGTAGCACCATCTATTGTACGGAGGCTCCTTGCACCATTGGCAAGAAGGTGCTGTTTGGTCCGCATCCTACGATTATCACGGGCGACCATCGCATTGACATCCCTGGCAAATACATCGCCGATGTCACCGTGGAGGAGAAGTTTGTGGATGGCGTGAATGTGTATGACCAGCCGGTCGTCATCGAGGATGATGTCTGGGTGGGTGCGAATGTCACGATATTGAAGGGTGTCACCATCGGGCATGGCTCGGTGGTGGCTGCAGGTGCTGTTGTCACTAAATCCTTTCCTCCTTATAGTATCATCGGTGGTATTCCTGCCAAATTGATCAAAATGAGATTCACGGAAGAGGAGATCAAGGAGCATGAAAGAAGAATGAAGTTATAGAAATTATAATGCAGAAAACTAAGTACTCATTTGATAAAAATGTATCAAGCCAGCTGAAGGCTTTTGCCTTGGTATTGATGATTATGCATCATCTATGGCATCGGCCTTATTTTGCTCTGTTTGAGCCGATAGAGTATGGGCATCTGCTGCTGTCTATAGGGAAGATGGGCAAGATTTGTGTTGGCATGTTCCTGTTTGTCTCAGGCTATGGGCTAATGGCTTCTTACTGCTCTGCAGGGAATGTCTTTCATATTTGGAGGAGACTGAAGAAGGTGTTGTTGCCCTTTTGGTTGATTGTCATCCTGATAGCGCCTTTCTTATTGATTATCCATGAAGTGAAGTGGCATCAGGTGGTGACGGATGCGATGTTGCTGACAAGAAATATGAATGGGAATTGGTGGTTTATGCAGACCTACGTGATTTACGTTATCTGTTTCCCACTATTTGCCAAAAGTCTGCAATATAATAAGGTGTGGATTCCTTTGCTGATTGTTTCTGTGGTCTGCTTCCAACCTTTAGCTAAGTTTGTCAGATGTTATTCTGAAGCTGGGCATTATGTGCTGCATTATTTCCCTTTGCTTTATTCGGGGATGATTGCCCGTAAATTCTCTCTATTTAATTTCTTGGCAGCGCAGAGAGTATGGTATAGATTGCTCTTGGTGGTGGGTTTAGTGGTTGCTCGCTTTGCTTTGGGATGGAACATTTTGAATATCGGTCTGATTATTGCTATGATTATGTTTCTGATTGATATTCAGGGATATTTATCTGATAGGGTGAAGCGTGAATTTGATTTCTTAGGTAAAATGTCTATGAACATGTGGCTCATCCACTTGTTCTTTATCGTCTATGGCTTTCACTTCAGAAATCCATTTGCTGATTTGTCATGGATATATCTGGAATCTCTTGCTGCTGCTTATATAATATGGTGTGTTTATCATAAACTGTGTGGTTGTAAATGGTAGATTTGCTTACCTGTCCTTTGCTTTGATGCCTGCGGCATGTCTGCCGTCATTGATGATAAGGTAGGTAGGAAGATTCCTCTTTCTTCTCCGAGCCAGTCTGCTCGTGATTTCGCCAAACTGCTCAATGAGCTTGAAAAGGATAGGGCTTTGCTGAGGCTCCTTTCGGAGAATTGCAAGGAAAGACAAATGGCGCTTTCATGGGAGGAAAAGGCTAAGGTTATGGTGGAGTGGTATAAGAAGGTTTTCTAAAATCATCCCGTCCTTCTTTACCATTAAAAAAGGCTTTTTTCGAAAACCTACCCGTCCTTCCTTACCGTTAAGGAAGGCTCCACCGCTTTTTTCAAGCCCTTTTCCCCTCAGGGGACAAGGGATGTAACCGCTCCTACTCGTCGCTCTTAACCGCTTCGCTATAAGGTTGGCGGGGCATCAGAGCCCTCGCCAGGTTATTATGCGGGATGGGACCGCATGGAGAAGTCTTGCTAAAACATTGGTTTTAAGAGATGGGACCGCCTTGTTGAAGGGCTGCTTGTGACTGCAAGGGATATGGGTACTTGTTGCTGGAATCGCAAGTGGACAGGTGGAAGGTAAGGATGGCTATAAAATGTTGCTGAAGGTTAAAATGTGGAGTTCTTATGTTTAAAATTTGGAGGAAAAGAATGTTTTGCTTATTTTTGCATTAGATAAACTGCACTCGGCAATATGAAAGTAGCTTTCACTGTGCTCGATTGCATTATCTTTACTTAAAAAAAATAATAGAACAATTATGGCACAGACTGCAACAATGAATCAAGCTCAATTGCAAATCCTCGATATGTTGTCTTTTATCAAGACTCCTGAGGCTTTGTATGATTTGAATAAGGTAATCTCTGATTATTTTGTTCAGATGGCTGATGCTGAATTAGATAGAATGTGGAATGAAGGAACTCTGAATGAAGAGCGTATTGAGAGTTTCCGTCATCTCCATGAACGTACTCCATACAATAAACCGACTTTATAGTCATTAGGTTATGAACATTGTATTGGATACAAATAGTTTAATTATGTCAATCGCCCCTAAAAGTCCGTATCGAAAGGTATGGAATGCTTTTCTTAAAGGCGATTATAACCTTTGTGTGTCCAATGAAATTATAGAGGAATATTCAGAGGTGTTATCTCGCAATATTTCTCCACAAGTTTCAGAGGCTATAGTTTATGCAATATTGTCTAGACCCAATGTAATTCGTAAAGATCCTCATTATACTTTTGCTTTGATTGATGCTGATAAAGATGACAATAAGTTTGTAGATTGTGCCATTGCTGCTAATGCAAAGTGTATTGTTACTGAAGATAAGCATTTTAGGGTCTTGGAAAATATTCCATTTCCAAAGGTGGAAGTATTAGGCATAGAGGAGTTTAAATGTTATCTGGATAGGTGGATATAGGTGCTTGTATCTCTTCTTTCTGAATTTTGGGAATATGGGATAATAAAAAATTAGTCTAATCATGGTATAACCTCCACTGGCATTAGCTTGCGGAGGTCTAAACCTCATATACGTATTGGTAATATGGGGTGATGCCGATACTTATAGTATTATGACTCAAACAATTATTGAAATATTGAAGGCTGGATGCGGTGATTGCCTTTTTATCACAATAAAAAATGATGACGAGATATACCGCATTCTTGTTGATGGTGGAGTATCTGCAACTTACGTAGATTTAAAATGTGGATACCCGATGCCAGGAGACTTGAAAAGCAAGTTGATAAGTTTGAGAAGTAAACACGAACATATCGACCTGCTGATTATTACTCATATTGATGATGATCATATTGGTGGTCTTTTGGAATGGTTTTCTCATGATTTTCCTGATAAGACTTTGCTTCATGAGGTTTGGTTTAATGACAATATCCTTGTTCCATCTTATCGATCGACTAATAATAGCAAAGCAAATGCAATTTCTCTAAAATGTCTTTTAGATGAGCATGGCGTTTCTTACAAAAATGGTATTACCCAGGGGCAGGCATATCTATATAATTGGGGAAAGATAACAGTCCTGTCACCAAATGTGAAATATCATAATAAAATCGCAAAAGCATTACAAACAACTTTGGATCAACGAAATATGACAGATAATAGTGGCAGTGATGATTATCGAATTAGTATAGATGATTTAATGGAACGAAAATGGAAAATTAATTTGAGTGATGCTAATAAGGCTTCCATTGCGTTTCTTCTTACTACTAGAGATGGAGAAAACAATCTGCTGCTTGGAGATGCAGATATAAATACAGTTATTCATTCTATAAAGGAGTTAGGCTACTCAAAAGACAATAAGTTGATGTGTGAACTTATCAAACTTCCTCATCATGGTAGTAAGAATAACTATACGGACAAATTTTTAGAGGTTGTTGCAGCAAAGAATTTTGTTGTATCAACAGATGGCTCTATTTACGGGCATCCAGATAAAGAGGTAATTGCGCACCTCATCAAAAAAACGAATTCGAATATACTCTTTAATTATGAATCGGTTTTGCAAAGTCTCTTTACTGTGGAGGACCTGGCTACTTATCCGATGATTAAATCAAGATGTAAACTTTTTACTAATAATGACTTACATTGACCAAATAAAACGGCTTTCGGTAAAAGTAAATGCAGGAAGTGGCATTTTAGTAAAACCAGTTGCCGGAAACCATCTTTTCGTTTTTACAGCATATCATGTAATAAAAGACTTAGATGATTCGGAGATAGTGATTTCGGTAGCTTTCGATTTAGCGGAAAAATTCTCTTGTAAAGTTATCAAATCTTATCATTCGACTGATACTGAAGAAGATGCAGCCATCATAGAAATAGATACCACTTATCAGGTAGAACAGCTTTTTCTGTGTGAGGACTACAATAATTATCAGAATCTTCGTCATGTTGGCTTTCCTGATATTCGAAGAAACAAAGATGAAGTTCGAAGCGATTTTATTGATTATCCTATAAAAGAGTTTGGGCAGATGTTAGGGGATAAGTTACTTGAATATGAATATGATAAGTTTCATCAGCAAGCAGAATTGAGTGAATGTTCTGGTGGAGGAATAATTGATGGTGATTATCATCTACTGGGAGTACATAAATGTATCTCAAACAGAGATGGTAGGGAATATAACGGAAAAAGTTCATGTGTACCTATAAGAAATTTCAAAAAGTTGATATCCCAAGAGGATGCTTTGAAGGTTATTACCTATCTTGACTTATTGACGTTTGAGAGTTTTACACCAAAAGCATTTCCTCCTCCTGTTTCTCCAAAGAAGAAGATTGAAGATTTGAGTAAATTATTAACTGACATAAACTTTCTGCTTCAACAAATTAATAAGCTTTCGCCACAAGAAATATATCAACAACTCCAAAGTCAGAATAAGTTGTGGGGCGATAAGGAGGATATACATGACTATAAGGAAGATACATGGGTAGAAATAGTTAGATATCTAGTAGGAAGTCAACTTTTAACGGGTATAGAACTGGATAATGATAAGATTTGTCTTATAGCTGATAAGTTTCGATTTATATATTCTGAAGAGGATTTTGATATTTCTGAAGCAAGAGACTTTGTTAAACCCTGCGTAATCGGCAAAATAGATAAAGATACAATTGTGGTTGTTGGTGGAATTAAGTCTACTGACTATGATTATGACGTGTGCCCCTCTGAACAGGAGGTGCCAGATATCGGTAGGGCTTATATAGAAGAGAATGTCTTGGATATTTCAAAAGGTGGTAAAAATATGTTGGCCTATGTGACTTTTGTTAACAATAAACTATTTGTCGATACGATAAATCATAATTCTAGAGCCATAGGAGAACATTCAAAAAGGCCTCTCGTTTTTTATTTGGATTTACTTAAAAATGCTATATATGGAAAAGACAAAGATTAATAGATTTGTTTCTGATATTTTTGACGTAGGTTCTACGGTTGATATTTTTGTAACAGAGTCAATGAGTGTTGCAGAGTTGGCGGTAGAATGGAAAATGATACGTGATGATATAGCGTTGACATATCAGCGAAGTTTAACTGATGACTTTGAAAGGTGGAACTTTTATCTTTTCTATGTTATCGAAGACATAGAGTCTCTTCCGAGAAATCTGAAGTTTAAGATAGAACATAATACCCTCTCTTCTAGAAAGATTATTATTTCTGTAAAAGAGATAGAAGGCAAGGATATTCCAAAATATCTAATTCATAAATATTTGTGTTATACCATTGAGACAGAAAATGCTGTTGATGGTAAGCCATTTATTAAAAATGATAAGGTTGTTAAATTGATAGAACGAAATAATTATGAAGATTAAATCAATTTATATACGGGCGTTTCGCTGTTTTGAAGAAGCTGATATTGATTTTGCAAAAAATGGCGTTAGTGCTAATTTAGTTGCAATACAGGCTCCTAATGGTTTTGGTAAAACCTCTCTTTTGGATGCTATAGAGTTTGGCATGACCAACAGAATTGAGCGATTTGAAAAAGCGAACTACAAAGATGACAATGTTGTAGATAAAAAGTTGCGGGACAAAAAGTCTTTTTTACATAATAAAGAATGTGCTAAAATCCCTATTAAAATAACAATAGGTTGCGAGGATGGTGCTTTTTATGGAGGTATCTATACAGATAAGAATGAAAATTTATTTAGTCGCAAGAATAATTTAAAGAATGAATATTTTCGTAGTGTCATCTTGTCTCAAGATTGGTTTAGTGAATTTGTTTCTGCAACTGAGCCAGAAGAGCGATATGAAATATTTTTCAAATATTTTTACGATGGCGACGATATTGTAAGTTATAAGTTGAAGTTGAAAAAGAAGATCAACGCTTTAAATGCAGAGAAAGATAAAACAGAAAAAAGAGTCGAGGACTTGGATGAACTTTTGTCTGAAACTGTTGTTAGTAATGTAAAAAAAGAATTTGATAAGCAACTTGCTAAGTTAGAAGAACAGAATATTGTTTTTCCTAGTCTTAGTGAACTTACAAAAAACAATTTGAATGAATCTATAGTTATTATTGACAACAAAATAGTTTCTCTTTTGAAAAATCAGGAAAAGTTAGATTCTATTATACTACATCTTGATGATTCGCTTGAAGGAAAGTCTGATTGTCTGTCTTTATCTCAGCTCAGTATTGAGCTGATACATATAAAGAATGAGAAAATAAAACTCAAAAAAGTGAATGAAGAACTGGAAAAGCAATACAAACTTAAGCAGTTGCGAAAAGAATTGTCTTCGTTATTTAAGGTCAGAATGCCTTATAAGATAGAAAACGATGAATTAAACTTTGGATTAAATCATTTAATATCCCTTCATGATACTACCATTGCCTTGGTTGAAAATGAGACAAAGCAAAAAAAGATAGAAGAAGAAATAAAAATATTGAAGGGAAAAGAGGCAACTCTCTGTAATGAGATATCGCAAGGAACAAAAAAGCGCCAATCTGTGATGGGGGAATTGAAAACTATTGATTCCAAACTTTCTTCTCTTGAAGATGATTATGCGAGATTTCAGAGCGAGTTACAGAGTATTGCTGCTAAAAACAAAAAAATACTAACCATAACTAATGAGATTAATAATGCACGAAATAGGATTACCAAGCTTTCTTCCAGATGTATTACTTTGTCTTCATATGTGCAGAAAGTTAATGATTTAGACTTTGTCTTAATGTCTGATGACTTCTTCCCAGATATGGTTGTCGCTTTGAAAAATAATGTGGAAAAGCGAAAGCAACAGAAAGGAGAATTGGCTGAGGTAGAAGGGCTAATCAGTGGTCAAAAGGACTATCAAGATGTAGTAAGAAAATTAATTATCGATGTCCAAAATGTAAATAGTGTTCTAAAAGATGGAGTATGTCCAGTCTGTGGCTATGATTATAAATCACAGGAGGAATTATTACAACGAATAGAAGCAAATAATATCCTAGATGATTCTATAAAAAATCTTATTGGACAAAAGCAACGTATCGTTGATGAAATTCAAAATTTATCTCGAGAAATTCAGAATACCCAAACTAAGCTTCTTGGTGTTATCTCCAATAAAGTTGAAAAATGTAATAGGCTCATCTCTCAGCTTAAAGACATTATTGTTGAGAAAGAAAGAGCTCAAGGACAGTTAAATTTGCAAATAGAAACCCAAAAGGAGGCTATACAGAATTTGTCTTTGGAGTTTAAGGATTTATCATTGGAACAACTCCGCCTTGCTTATATGGAGTATAAATCAAGCAAAGAAATAGAATTTAAAGACATCGATGAGTCTATAAGAAAAAAGGAGAAAGACAAAAATACGGTGCTTGAGACTATTGAAAATAAACAGAAATCCAAAGATGTTTTGCTTGTCCAATACTCTGCATTGTTAACAAATCCAGAGTATTTGAATCTTTCAGAAAAGTTAAAGCAGGATTTACGTAGTCCTTCTTTTTCATCAATACAATGGAAAGATAGACAGAAGGTAGTTTCTGAAGAAATAAAGAAACTAGATATTCAAGCTTCAGTCTTAAAAGATTCTATCCAGAAACTGGAGGTTGAGGGGATATCAGAGGATCAAATCGACCTGAATGTGGAATTTAAAAAAATAACGGAGTCTGAGATAGAGGATGCGAAGACTAATGTTTCTAAAACATTGTCTTATCTGAATACTCAGTGTGAGGTGCATGAATTAAATCCTCTGCAAATAGAACAAAGTCTTGATATCAAGATGGTGAAAATAGCGGTTAATGAAGCTCAGCAGCGTAATGCAAAGTCAAAGTTGTCCATAACTGGAAACATAAAAGAACTTGAAATCTTGAAAGACTTAATGGTGAAATCCATAAAATATATGGAGTATCAGGAAAATCTAGATGAAAAAAATAAATTAAAGAAGGTGCTCGGTACTTTGGAAAGTGAGTTGGAGTGTTGTTCAAATGAAAATGTATCATTAGAGAATTATATTAATGACTATGTTAATAATTTTTTTGATTTAGATTTGATTAATCGACTTTATAATACAATAGATCCACACCCTGATTATAAAAAAATAAAGTTTTCATGTGATTTCGATAATATAAGGCCAAAGCTGAGTATTCTAATGAGACAAAATGATAAGGATATGAAGCCGATTGTTCCTAACTTATACTTTAGTACAGCGCAAATTAACATCTTGTCATTTTGTATCTTTTTGGCAAAAGCATTGCATGCAAAGAATGACAAGAGGGAACCTGTAGACTGTATTTTTATAGATGATCCTATTCAATCTCTTGATGATATAAATATCTTGTCATTAATTGATTTGTTGAGAAATTTAGCTTTTACAAATAAAAAGCAGATTATTTTGACGACCCACGATAAGAATTTCTATGAATTGTTGAAACGCAAGATGCCTGCGAATCTTTTTAATTCAAAGTTTTTGAAACTTTATGAAAGGGGCAAAGTAACTGTAGATAAGGTTTACTAAAAAGCAGATATTGAGGTTTAAGAATGGCATCGTTAGTAGGAATCTCTTGAAAAAAATAAAGTAGGCTTTAAAAGTGTTGCTTAAAATCTAAAGAATAATGGTCAATGATTGTTTGCTAATATATTAGAAGGTCATATGCTAAAATCATTCAAACAATGAACACAAATACTCAAATAGAAAAAATAGATAAGGTTCTTTCCAAAATATCTGGTAAAGAATTGAAGGCTTTCGCTCACCTGTATGCTTGTACTCATGATGACTTTGCTACGGCTTTGGTGGAGAAGTATTGGAAGCCGGAGCGTGGTAACTACAAGGAAATGGTGGAGGCTTGCTTTGCTCATGCTGATATATTGGGTAAACGGTACGGACAAGCTGAGCTTGATTGGCGAGAAATCGAAAAAGACTTGGCTGCCGTGATGAGAAAGGCTAAGAGCATGAAGAAGAAAGGAAATCTGATTGATGCTGCTTTGATTGCTGGGTATGTGATGACTATCACTTGTAGGGAGTTTGAAAATGACCATCAGGGCTTCAAGCCTTTGCGCTATGATTTGTGGGCTGAGGAAAATAAGGTGTTGAAAGGTATTGTTATCCAATCTGCTGATATGGTGAGTGATTTGCTTATCAGCAGTGATGAGATTGAGGAGGATTCCCGATTTGGTATGCTTCAGGAGATTGTTGACCAATGCGAGGAAATTGGTGACAACTACTTTATGCGCTTTGAGTGGTTCGTGGATGAGGCGATGCCTTTGCTCTGTGCGGATGATGAAAAGAGATTCTTGGCTCATATCAGCAAGCGATTGAAACACAAAAGGGAAAAGTTCTTCCACTATAGATATTACATCCAAAAGGCGGATTACTGGCTTGCACATGGCAAACGTGAAAAAGCTGAAAAACTAATGTGGGATAAGCGTGATGAGGAGAATGTGCGTGATCATTATATCGACTGTCTCATTGAATGGGGCGAATATAAAAAAGCCATAGAGGTGATTGATGACAACAAGGATGATTTTCGCTCCTACTCCAAGAAATGGGAGGATAGATTAAACAACCACAATTACCTTTATGGGGTATTGGATAGGCTTGGCTATATTGTTGTTGCGCCTGAGTATCAATCACTCGACTTTTTGAATGCACACACCTTGGTGGGACGCAAGCCGCATTCGGATAGTGAATCCATCAATTTGTAGATATGTAGTTTTTTTATCCCATCAGGCTTGTTGGATGGGGGGAATAAAATAATATGGGCTGCCAGTACATCCTGGCAGCCCTATTACGTTAGTATGTTATGAAAAATTTGAGAGAAATGAAACTTCACAGTTTCTTAATTGTTTTACTAAACATGATTTTATTATATAGAGAAAGCATAGAAATTACTACTTCAAGATGGTTGTTGCAGGCTCTGTGGTCATCTTGTCGATGCTAGAGTGCTGCATGGAGTCAACCGTTGCGGAGTCACCACCGAGTGCGACGGAAGCACCTCTTGTTGCCTTGATGGCTCCTACATTCTCAATATTCGCAGAGTCATCTTGGAAAGGTACTTGAGCGGCATTGCCCAATGTCAAGAAGATTGCAACGACAGCGGCAGCCTTGAATAATGGCTTTAGGCGCTCTGTCAGTGATACAACCTTCGCCTTGTTAGGCTCCTTGCTGTATTCATCTTCTATCAAAGACATCATCTTTTGGTCGAATTCTTCACCAAGGGCTTCATTCTTAGCTTCGCTCAACTCGTAGGAGAAGAGAGACTTATAAGGCTTCAGCTCGGCAGGAAGTTCATCCTGGCTGAAGAATGTGCGAAGGATTTCCTCTTCTTCCAAAGAGGTCTCGCACTTCCAGTAGCGATCCAAAAGTTGGTTGATGTACTTATAATCCATATCTGTCGAATTGTTGAAATCTTTGTTTAACGGTTTGACGAGCCCTAAAGATATTTACTTTTACTTGTTCTTCTGTAATGCTCAAGATGTTTGCAATCTCTTTATATGCCTTGCCTTCGATGTCTCGAAGTTGGAGGCAAGAGCGCTGCTTCTCAGGCAACTCGTCTATGATTTTCCTCACGATGTCCAATTTGTCTTTCTGAATCATTCGCTCGGATGGGGTGGAAGCTTGGTCTTGTCTCTCCACTTGCTCTTCGTCTAATGAACCATTATTGTTGTCCATCTTCTTGATGCGGTCGAGCGAGAGATTTCTTGCGATGGTAAGGCTGTAGGCTTCGATAGATTCAAGCTGTTGCCACTTGTCGCGAGAGTTCCAAACCTTCATCAGTGTATCTTGCACGACATCTTCTGCTTCCTCTCTGTTGAGAGTAATGCGGAGTGCCAATCTGAAGAGTTTGTTCTTCAGCGGCAAAACATCGTTTCGGAAACTGATTTCTTTCATCCCTCTATAATCAATGACGATTGACTTGTAAGATAGTTACAACCAATCTTTCGTTTTAACCTCTATTAACTTCTAATCACTGTTCCATGCTTTCCATCAATGGCGGTTGCAAGGGTGATGATCACCTCTTTCACGCCTGCGTCGATGGCTGCTAGTGCATTCTCCAACTTAGGAATCATGCCACCTGCCACGGTTCCGTCTGCCTTGTATTTTTCGAAATCTGCATGGGTAATCACAGGGATGACGCTGTCGTCATCGTCAGGATTGCTCAGCACACCTTTCTTTTCGAAACTATATATTAAGGTGACATCGTAATAAGGAGCCAATGCCTTGGCAGTCTCACTGGCGATGGTGTCGGCATTGGTGTTGAGGATGTTTCCCTTGCCATCATGGGTCAGTGGAGCCATGACTGGAGTGATGCCTTCCTCAATGAGAGTTTTGAGCATCTTGCCATCAGCTCTTTCAACATCGCCAACAAATCCAAAGTCGATTCCATCTTTCAGAGGACGCTTGTGACTATGGATGACATCCATGTCTGCACCTGTCAATCCGAGTGCATTCACGCCATTGGCTTGCAACTTAGCGACGAGGTTCTTGTTGACCAAACCTCCATATACCATCGTAACCACTTCGAGCATGTCGGCATCCGTGATGCGACGGCCATTTACCATTTTACTCTCGATGCCGAGGGCGGCTGCTACCTTTGTGGCACGGCGACCACCACCATGTACCAAGACCTTCTTGCCAGGGATGGCAGCGAAGTCTTTTAAAAGCTGTGCCAATTTCTCGCTGTCCTCAACGATGGCACCGCCCACCTTTACAACTGTTACTTTATCCATCATAAAAAATCGTACTTTTGTAATTCTCTACAAAAGTACGATTAATTTGAGTAATAATCAAAGATACAATTATTTCTTTTTATTCTTTAACTATTATTTTTTCTTGTCACAACCACCGCGACCTGCTTTTTTAGCTTCTTCAGTTACTCTTCATATTCGAGTGCAAAATAACGGAGAATTTTATTGTAAATAGGTGTATCCGAAGAGACCATTGCGATAAGTGCCAAGGAATTCCTTACCCTCATCCAGTGAAATCTTGCCTTCTTTTACGCTCTTGGTTACCCATTGCTCTAATTGGCGAACCAACTTCTTCGGGTTGTATTGTACATAGTCCAAAACTTCTTCTACGGTCTCACCATCAAAGATTTGGTCGATGCTGTATTTGCCGTCCTTTACAGAGATGTGGGCGGCATTGGTGTCGCCGAAGAGGTTGTGCATATCACCCAAAATCTCTTGATAAGCTCCTACGAGGAACACACCGAGATAGTATGGCTCATTTCTCTTCAATGGATGGAGTGGAAGTACATGACCGATATGCCCATCTGTTACGAAATTGGCAATCTTGCCATCGCTGTCGCAAGTGATGTCTTGCAAGGTGGCATTGCGTGTAGGTCGCTCATCCAATCGCTGGATTGGCATGATAGGGAAGAGCTGGTCGATCGCCCAACTGTCTGGAAGACTTTGGAATAAAGAGAAGTTGCAGAAATACTTGTCGGCGAGGAGCTTGTCCAATCCACGGAGTTCCTCTGGCACGTGCTTCATGTGCTTGGCGAGGTTATTGATTTCATGACATACGCTCCAATACATAGCCTCGATTTCTGCACGAGTCTTCAAGTCAACAATGCCATGGGAGAATAACTGCAATGCTTCGTCACGGATTTGCTCTGCATCATGCCAGTCCTCCAACATATTGCGTGGATTCAAGTTGTCCCATATCTCATAGAGGTCTTTTACCAACTGGTGGTCTGTCTCCTTAGCCTCAAACTCCTCTGGCATCTCTGGCAAGGAAGCGGTTTCCAAGACATCGATGACCAAGACTGAGTGGTGGGCAGACAAAGAACGACCACTCTCTGTAATCAAGTTAGGATGTTTGATATTGTTCTTGTTGGCTGCCTCGACAAATGTATATACGCAGTCGTTCACGTATTCTTGGATGGAGTAGTTGACGGAGCTCTCGCTGCTGGATGAGCGAGTGCCATCGTAATCGACACCGAGACCACCACCGCAATCCACGAAATCTACGTTGTATCCCATCTTGTGGAGATTGATATAGAATTGTGCAGCCTCTCTAAGAGCAGTCTGAATACGGCGAATCTTGGTGATTTGGCTACCGATATGGAAGTGGATGAGTCGTAAGCAATCATGGAATCCCATCTCGTCAATCTTGTTGAGTGCCGTGAGAAGCTCTGCACTTGTCAAGCCGAACTTAGAGGCATCGCCACCACTTTCAGCCCATTTCCCTGAGCCTGAAGATGCCAACTTAATGCGGATTCCTATATTGGGCTTTACATTGAGTTTCTTGGCAGCTTTGGCGATGATGTCAAGCTCGTTGAGCTTTTCCACTACGATGAAGATTCGTTTACCCATTTTCTGGGCGAGCAAGGCAAGTTCGATATAACTCTCGTCCTTATAGCCGTTACAGATGATAATCGAGTCGCTCTGTGCCTGAACAGCAATGACGGCGTGAAGCTCAGGTTTGGAACCAGCTTCTAGTCCCAGATTGAACTTTTTGCCATGAGAGATAATCTCCTCTACGACCGGTTGCATCTGGTTGACCTTGATAGGATAGATGACAAAGTTCTCTCCCTTGTATCCATACTCATCCTTGGCTTTCTGAAAGCAACTGGCTGTTTTCTCGATGCGGTTGTCGAGAATGTCAGGGAAACGGAGCAATACGGGAGCGTTGATGTCTCGTAAAGCCAACTCGTCCATGATGTCACGTAGGTCGATTTGTGTGTTGTCCTTGCATGGAGTTACATAGACATCACCCTTGTCGTTGATGCCAAAGTAAGAAGTGCCCCAACCATTGATGTTGTAGAGCTCCTTCGAGTCTTCAATAGTCCATTTCTTCATTTTCTGTTCTTGTCTTGCTTTTTGTCTGTTTTACGAAAGTTCTTTTTTGTTGGGTTATATGTTGAGCAGTTGGCGTATCTGCGCAACGGTCTCATTGATTTTATCGAAATTATCCATCACGTTGACATCGAATATATGCTTTGCCTTCTCATAGAATGGCTCTCGTTTCTGGAGTTGCTCACGGATGAAGACTTGAACCTCTTCAGGCGTCTTGTTGAGCAACAATGGACGCACGCCCTTTCCCATTTTAAGGTGGGCATAAAGTGTTTCGGGAGAAGCCTTGAGGTAAACGGTCTCTCCCAATTGATTCATGTAGTCCATATTGTCGAAAAAGCATGGGGTGCCGCCTCCGCAACTGAGCACGATGTTCTCAAACTCTGCCACTTCATGCAGCATGTTATGTTCTATTTGACGGAAACCATCCTCGCCACTTTCGTCAAAAATCTGTTTGACGGTCTTGTGCATACGAGACTCGATATACCAGTCGAGGTCATAAAACATAATGCCTAATTCCTTGGCAAGGGCTTTGCCGACAGTAGTCTTGCCGGCACCCATGTATCCGATGATGATGATAGACTTCATTTCTCTCTTATTACTTTTTATTTTCTTCGGCGTGTTGCTTTTGGCTCTGGCGCCTCTTTGATGATGGTCATACACTCTTCGTATGTCAATGCTTCCACATTGTCCATCTTGTTCTTAGGCAAGCGATAGTTCTTGCCATCGTAGGCGATGTAAGGACCATAGCGACCATTGAGAAGTTCCAACTTGCTGTCCTCGGCGAATGTCTTGAGATGACGTTTCTGTTCTGCCTCTCGTTTCTCGTTGATGAGTTTGATTGCTCTCTCCAGTGTAATCGTCATCGGGTCTTCCTCCTTAGGGATAGACACGTACTTACGGTTGTGGAGAACGTATGGGCCGAAGCGGCCTGTTCCGATGGATACCTTGCTACCTTCGAAATCACCCAGTTCGCGAGGAAGCTTGAAGAGTTCCAAAGCTTCTTCCAGGGTAATGGTCTCGATACTCTTGTCGGCTGGCAGTTGGGCGAACTGAGGCTTGTCCTTGTCATCGGCAGTTCCAATCTGTACGACAGGACCGAAACGACCAATCTTAACGAATACTGGGCGTCCAGACTTTGGATCATTACCAAGCTCTCGCTCGCCAGCTTTATGCTCGCTGCGTGCGTTCATCACGTGGTCAACCTCAGGCTCAAATTCTTTGTCGAAGTTTTTCATCCACTTGTTCCAATCGGTCTTACCCTCGGCGATGTCATCAAACTTCTGCTCCACATTGGCAGTGAAGTTGTAGTCCATGATGCCTGGAAAGTTTTCCATCAAAAAGTCATTGACGACAATTCCGATATCTGTAGGCAAAAGTTTTCCTTTCTCGTTGCCAGCGATTTCTTTCTTAATCTTTTGTGTAACCTTGATGCCCTTTAGGGAGTCAACGGTGTAAGAACGTTCCTCGCCCTTCTTGTCGCCTTTCTGTACATATTCGCGTTGCTGAATGGTACTGATGGTAGGAGCGTATGTTGATGGACGACCGATACCCAAATCCTCAAGTTTCTTGACGAGACTTGCCTCAGTATATCGCAGTGGTGCAGCAGAGAATCTCTCTGTAGCGGTAATCTCTCGGCGCTGCAATTCGTCACCTTCTTGCATGGCAGGCAAGATGTGTGTAGAATCCTCAGAATTGTCTTCATCGTCGGTTGACTCTCGATAAACCTTGATGAAACCATCGAAGGTGATGACCTCGCCATTGGCAACAAACTTCTCGTCTGTGTCATCGATACTGATGGTGACGGTGGTCTTCTCGATTTGTGCGTCAGCCATCTGTGATGCGATGGTGCGCTTCCAAATCAGTTCGTAAAGTCTCTTCTCCTGGCTTGTGCCATCAATGCTCGTCTCACTCATATAGGTAGGACGGATGGCCTCGTGCGCTTCCTGGGCACCTTTTGAGTGGGTGTGGTAGGCACGTGGATGGCTATATTCATTGCCATAAACCTTGATGATTTCATCCTTGCTGGCATTGGTGCAGAGGGTGGAGAGGTTGACGCTATCGGTACGCATGTAAGTGATGCGTCCGCTTTCGTACAACTTTTGGGCGATCATCATGGTCTGGCTGACGGTAAAGCCTAACTTTCTGGCAGCTTCCTGTTGTAGGGTGGAAGTGGTGAACGGAGGTGCAGGAGTACGTTTCAGAGGCTTCTTGCTAACAGACTCTACCATGAACTTTGCATCCTTGCATTTCTCCAAGAACGCCTCCACTTCTTCATGTGTCTTGAAACGTTTGTCAAGTTCTGCTTTTACCTCTGTGGCATTTCCATCTTCGTTGAGCAAAGCGAAAATCGCAACCACACGATAGTATGGTTCGCTTTTGAATTTCTGAATTTCACGCTCACGCTCAACAATCAGGCGAACGGCGACGCTCTGTACTCTTCCTGCGGAAAGAGCAGGCTTCACCTTTCTCCACAATACTGGGGAAAGTTTGAAACCCACCAAACGGTCGAGTACACGGCGAGCCTGCTGTGCATTGACCAAGTTCATGTCCAAGTGGCGTGGATGCTCAATAGCCTCCATAATGGCTGGCTTGGTGATTTCGTGGAAGACGATACGGCTCGTCTTCTCCTCATCCAATCCGAGAACTTCGCAAAGGTGCCAGCTGATAGCTTCTCCTTCGCGGTCCTCATCGGAAGCCAACCAAATCTTCTTGGCTTTCTTCGCAGTAGTTTTCAATTCTGTGACGAGTTTTTTCTTTTCCTCTGGAATCTCATAGTCGGGTTCCATCGTTTTCTCGTCTATACTAAGTTCCCTCTTCTTCAGGTCACGGATATGACCGTAAGAAGACATTACCTTATAGTCTTTACCTAAAAACTCTTCGATTTTCTTGGCCTTTGCAGGGCTCTCGACGATTACTAAATTTTCTTGCATAAGCTTTATTCAGTTTCTTTTGGTTGGCAAAAGTAAATAAACTTTTTGCTTATACCTTATTATATAGTGTTTTTTTTTAGTTTTTTAATGTTTTGGGGGCATAAAGCGATTCTTTTCTGTCCGTTTCTTCTATTGAATAGCAAAAGTGGTCGTTTATGCAAACTTGTTTTCTGTTGCAAGAAAACGCTTGAGCCCTTTTCGGATAGAATCAAAGGCAAAGTCTTCTATGTGTATTTCTGACAATGGAATCCAATAATAGGCTGCCGCATCATCCATTGCCTCGACATGGGATAGGTCTTTCACCTTTACCTTGAAAAACATGTCTAGCGTATGAACCACAAAGCCCGAATAAAGGTAGGTGTTTGGATAACTGAACTGATAGGTTACCTCGGTAGCCTCTAGTCCAGTTTCTTCTTTCACCTCCCTTGCCATGCCTTCTTCACCAGTTTCGTCCATATCGATAAAACCGCCTGGCATATCTAGCATATCTTTGTCAGGGTCATTCTTGCGACGAACGACTAGTAGTTCGTCTTTGTCATTGAGAATGAGAGCTACAGTTGCGCTACTAGCATTGAGATAGTAGGAAAATCCGCAATCTTGGCATTTCTTGCTCTTGACATTGTTGATTTCAAAGTGGGAAGAACCGCATACGGGGCAGTACTTGAATTTGTCTAAAACATGTGCCATAGTTATATGAAGTAATGTGAAACGTTACGTCAATAAAAAACCACACGGGAGGTCGTTTAATGCCTCTCGTGTGGTCATTGGAAAAAACTCCCGATGTACTATTTACCAATTGTCTGTTCGGAATGGGAAGAGAGGCAGACCTCCGGCATTTGCCATATTACCAAGTTGGAAGTTGCGGAAGCAGTAACGCAATGCTACAGGCTTCTTGACCTCAGGACAGGTTACGGCGATGCACTCATTCCATCCGTCGTTGCCTTCTTGCCAAATATGTTTGGCTGTCGCCTTGTGGAAGACCTTGTCCTCACCTGCTACCTCGAAGCCTTCTATTCCCTCGAAGCGATTATAGGCACCAAATTCGTTGTCGAAATGTACCTTCACGGTGTCGCCTACTATCTTCATCTCCTTGAATGTCATGCTCTCGCAGATGAGGTTCTTCATGCCGTATGTCTTATTGAGAGCTTGATAAGCGAGACGTTCGCCCACTTGGCGCTTCTGGCATGGATGAATCTGCTCTACCTCGTATGAATAAACTAGATCTTCGGTACATACGATGCCGCTGTTAGGAATGATTTTGGCAGCGTTAAACTGTTGCTCGCGGAGCTTAGGACCCCAGTCGCCATTAACATCACCATTATGATAAGGAGCAATCTGTACGAAGTAGAAAGGTATGTCTCCTTGCTTGAAATCTCTTCGCCATTGAGCTACCAAGTCGGCGAGACGTTGGGTGTATTGACCATCTGGGTCGCCTACGTTGGAACAGCCCTGGTAGAACAGAATGCCTTTTACGGTATAGTTAAGAATAGGGTGGAAGGTGCCATTACCCCAAAGAAGAGGGTAGTGAAAGTCCCACTTGAATTTCTTGCTCTTGACTATCTTGGCAGAGTCTGTCTCTTCTTTTGTGTTCTTCTTCAGATAGTCACGGTCGAGCCAACTCTCTACACGGGTTCCGCCTTTGTTGGCCATGACCAAACCTACAGGGATGTCAAGCGCTTTGTTGACTACTTGGGCGAAGAAATATCCTGTGGCAGAAGCTTCGCCTACAGTTTCAGGAGAAATCTCCTTCCACTCGCAGCTAGCGTCATCCAATGGCTTGTTGCTCATCACGCTAGGTATCTTAACATAGTGGATACCTTTGTATTGGTTGGCTTCAACCACCGCTTTATTGTAACCTTCCACAGGGCAGTTGCCGAAACCTTTGACTGGCATTTCCATGTTGCTTTGGCCAGCACAAACCCAAACCTCGCCAGCAAGGATGTTGCTGAGTGTCACAGGCTCGCCATCATCGAAGGTGATGGATAATGGCGTGTAACTAGCTTTTGGAGTTTGTACCTTCACTTGCCATTTGCCATCTTTGTCGGTCTTGGCTGTCCATTTCTGTGAAGACCAAGAGGCGGTGACATTGACTTCGGTTCCAGGCTTATCCCAGCCCCAAAGGTTGGCCTCTGCATTCTGTTGAAGAATCATGTTGTTGCCAAGAATGTGTGGCAATTTCACTTTTGCTTGTGCTCCTAAGAAGGAGAACGACAAAGCTGCTAAAACTACTAGTTTCTTGTTCATTTTTTTTAGTGTATTAGGTTCTTGTGAATTGTCTAAACCTTATAATAAGTTCTTGATGGCTGCGTCAATATCCTTGATCTGCACATCACGAGCTTGCAAGGTGTTGTTGCGGTCTATCAAGAAGAAGGTAGGAATGCTCTGTACGTTGTATGATTGTACGCTTGTTCCTTGAATGCCATTCTCGTCACGAACACTTATCCATGGAATGGCAGATGTAGAGGTCTTCCAGAAGTGCTCGTCCGGGTCAACAGAAACCTGATAGATTTCCAAACCTGCGGCATGATACTTATTGTATAGCTCGCGCAACATCATGATGCGCTTGGCACTTTCTTTGTTGGCGAAGAGATGGAAGTCGAGCAGTACTACTTTGCCTTTGAGGTCGGTGAGATGGCGTGTCACACCCTTGTTGTCTTCCAGTGCAAGGTCGATGCAACCATTCACGCTCACCTTGCTGGCGTCAATCTGCTGTGAAGCCATCTGGTTTTCCATGATGCGGATGTCCTTCATGCCCTGTATGGCGATGTTGTGGAGGTTCTTGCCACGTTCTGCGTTAGGATAATAAGTATCCCAACTGGTGGCTACCGCTGCGAAAACTCTAACATCTTCCTTGTTGTTGCGAGGATTGAAAATCAAGGAGTTGGTACCGCCCAACTGGATGGTTTGGAAGAGGGCATAATAAGAGGATGCCTTCATCGGTGCCTTGAAGATATAATGTTTTTTGATGTCTTGCTTGTAATTGTCGATGACGCGTGCGATGACCAGGTTCATGGAATCTACGCCTACGTTCGGGTTCTTGACAATCTCATTGAGCGTATTCTGCAAGTTCATCTGCTTGAGAGACAGCTCCTTGATAGTAGAACAATTCTCAGAGCCTTCCACCTCGTATTTATAGCTCATCGTAGGATAAGCTGCCTTGACGCTGACCGTTTCCGTGGAGTCAATGGAAAGGTTGATGGTCTGGTTGGCGATTCTCAGTCGATAGAATTCTGGGGTGATGGAGTCCATCGCATTCTCTTCGAAAGCAAATGAACCATCTTCACCCAACTTGACAGAGTCTATTTTCTCAGGACCATTGAGACTGATGTTCTCCAAGTAAAGCATGGAATCTTTGGCGTCAGTGATGTTGCCGTTGATGTGGAACTTCTTGTTGTTGCAAGAGGTAAAAGCCAGCGCAGCTACCATAATCACTGCTGCTGAAAAGAGTCTAGTTATTTTCATTTATTTCTGTATTTTGCGAAATTATCGGTTGCAAAGGTAGCAATAAAATTGTGAATATTGTATCTTAGATAGATAAATAATTTAAAAATGTAGAAAATAGTTGCGCTTTTATTCGTTTATTAATAATTAAAAAGGTATCTTTGCAGCGTTTTATATATTTAGATGTTAGACAAAACAATAAGTTTTTAAATTTTAGATGAACGTAATTACAAAAAGTGTTCAATTGCCTGATGGAAGAACCATCACAATTGAGACCGGAAAAGTTGCAAAACAGGCTGATGGTGCTGCGGTTCTCCGCATGGGTAACACAGTGCTTCT
>JABLTS010015629.1_pt1 | contig 50221 bp, 73 predicted proteins | sample 7160081 | NCBI WGS metagenome assembly JABLTS01 (sample SAMN14651231, study PRJNA627086) | human gut metagenome | isolation source: feces | host: Homo sapiens | reverse complement strand
GATAATCAGCCACTTAACCAAATTTTATTAGTTATATTACGTTAATTAACTCTCTCATTTTCAATCGATTACATAAGAATTAACAGAGTATTGTATTAATGGTCATAGGCTTTATGACTAATATATCAGCTGCCAATCATTCTCACCTGCATGTTGTCTTATTGGGTGATTCCAATACGTTCATAGGTGGAGATGATTGCGACAAAGACAGAGGTTGGAGCAAATGGTTTAAAGAGAGATTTTCCCCTTCTACCTGTAAAAGTTATGCCAGGAGTGGCGCTACTTGGACTAATTGTTCTAAAACAAAGATAAATACAGAGGAATATTCTGAGAAGTTGACGGATAACAATGTCATTTTCAATCAAGTACTGAGATTGATTCAAGCAACTAAAGAAGGCAAGGAGCCTCAGCCTGACCTGATTATGATTATGGCTGGAACGAATGATGCTTGGTTCAAATCTTCCAGACCTCAATTGTTTTCCAAAACTCCACAGCAGGTTTTTTCTGCGACTTCCAATACCGTATTAAGTAAACCGATTCATCAGGTGACCTCCCTTGCAGAATCTGTCAGATACAGTTGCGAAAAGATAAAGGAAGCTTTTCCTGACGCACAGATTGTATTGATAACACCGATGCAGATAGGCAAGCCTGGCGTTACAGGTATTCACAAAATCGGTGACATCATAGAAGAATGCGGCCATTATATGAGTCTATCAGTTATCCGCCTGGATTATGAGGGAACCATTCAGGGGACAAGAGAAATCAACAATAGGATTTTTACGACAGATGGAGTCCACACCAACAGCAAGGGAGCCAAACGAAATGGTTACTTTATTGCCAACCAATTAGAAAGTCTGTTGTTATATTAATAAAATCAAACAGACACTCAGTCAAAATAGAAAGTTTTACAAAACAAAAATAAAATAAAAAATAATGGTATTTTCCGATTTATTTTTCATCTTTGCATTCTTACCAGCCTTTATGTTGTGCTATCTGTTAGCCTACTTGTTGGATAAGAAATTCTTCAAGACTGGCGAGCATCCAGCAAATGTACGCAATGCGATACTTGTACTATTCTCACTGATATTTTATGCATGGGGCGAACCAGTATATGTTTTCCTGATGCTGTTCAGTGTCATGATCAACTACTTTGCCGGACTTGGCATAGACAGTCAGCAATCCCACCGCAAAAGGGCATTGGTAATCGGTTTGATATGCAACATCCTATTACTCGGCACTTTCAAATATGCGGGATTCTTTGCAACAACACTCAATTCGATAGGTATTCCAGTAGGCATTCCAAAGATTTCACTGCCTATCGGTATCAGTTTCTATACCTTCCAGTCCATATCCTATCTCATAGATGTATATCGCCGTGAAGCGCCAGCCCAGCGCCGTTTCCAGGACTTACTTCTCTATATCTCCATGTTCCCGCAGCTGATAGCAGGACCTATTGTCAGATATGATATTGTGGCATTGGAAATCAGAGACAGAAAGGTAAGACAGTATGACATCGTAGAAGGCAGCTATCGTTTCTTGATCGGATTGGGTAAGAAGGTGATTCTTGCCAACCAATTTTCAGAGATCGCAGACCAGTTCCTTGCCAACGGACTTCAGAATTTATCCACCTTTGGAGCATGGGTGGGCATATTAGCCTTCACGCTTCAGATCTTCTTCGACTTCTCAGGATATAGTGACATGGCAATAGGCTTGGGCAGATGTTTAGGCTTTCACTTTGCAGAGAACTTCAAGCATCCTTACTGCTGCACATCCATTTCAGACTTCTGGAGAAAATGGCACATGTCATTAGGTAGTTTCTTCCGCGACTATGTCTATATTCCAATGGGAGGAAACCGACGTCACCAGCCTCTCAACATCTTTGTTGTCTGGTTCTTGACCGGTATGTGGCACGGAGCCAGCTGGAACTTCATCATCTGGGGTCTTTATTTCGGTGTCATCGTGATTGCCGAGAAATATACATTGCTGAAGGTGCAGGATAAGATACCTTCCTTCCTGCTGCATATATACAGTCTGTTGCTTGTCATCATCGGATGGGGAATTTTCTATTTTGATGACTTTACCAAGATGCAACATTTCTTCGGTGCGTTCATGGGAAATGCCAAGAACGTATATGACTTTGCAGCAGAAAGTGCATGCATGGACAATTTCTGGTTATGGGTGGCAGGTATTCTGTTCTGTCTTCCAGTATATGATACGGTGGCGAAGTGGTATAATAGATACCTGCCAAACAATACAAGGATGAAAAAAAACATCACCCTTGCAACTCGCACGGTGGTGTCCATCATCCTCCTCACGCTGAGCGTAGCCTTGCTTGTGGGAGCCACCAACAATGCCTTCATTTACACCAGATTCTAATATAAAATATACAAAAAAATGAAAAGATTATATACATTCATAAATACTGCATTATTCTGCTCTTTCTGCGCTCAGGCAGTGATGGCAGAAACCCATTCCACATGCTATAAAACCAGAACGGGCATCATCATCAGCAAAGAGAACAACCAGATCAGAGCATTGGAACCTTTTACCGGTTTGGCAACAGGAGGAACATGGTATTCAAATGCCATCAACCAGTATCGGGACACGCTGAAGCATCATGTAAGAATCTATAGCATGATCGTTCCTACCTCTGCAGGTCTATACTGTCCGGAAGAAGCCAAGGAATGGATCCGCGATGAAGAGCCGGTCATCAATAATATGTATCAGCATCTGGAGAAAGGCGTAGAAATAGTAGATGTATATCCAGTACTCAAGCAGCACATGGATGAGGATATTTATTCCCGCACCGACCACCACTGGTCTCCATTAGGAGCATACTATGCAGCCCGTGAATTTGCCCAGAAAGCACAGGTAAAGGTTCCTAACCTGAACGATTTCGAAGAGCGTACCATCCATAATTTTGTGGGAAGTATGTATCATTACTCAAAGGACATCACAGTAAAGAACTCTCCAGAGAAATTCATTTACTATATTCCTAAAGACAGCAATTATGTCACCACCTATGTCGGTCACAACATGGGTAAGAATAGGGTAGTGACAAGCCTCACAGACCCATTCACCGGACCATTCTTCATCAAATACAAGGATGGCAGCAGCAGTGCATATTGCACCTTCATGGGTGGCGATTTGCGCACAACGCATGTCAAGACAGACGTAAGAAATGGAAGAAAACTGATGATCATCAAAGATAGCTATGGCAATGCCTTGCCAGGATATCTTTTCGGTTCATTTGAGGATATTTATGTAGTAGATTTCAGATATTTCACAAAGAATATCGTCAACTATGTCAATGACAATCAAATCACAGATATACTCTTCGCCAACAACTTGCAGCACGCCTATGCAAAATCCACGGCAAGAGGCTTCGAGCGAATGTTACGCCAATAACGCAAATGAAGAAATAAATAGATTGTGATATTTAACTATTGCATTTAAAGTCATGAAACAGAATTATATATACATATCAATCATGAGTATGGTGTTCTTAGGATTCACCATCGTTTTCCTGTTTTTCCCTCGGAGCACATACTCAGCACTTGAAAAGAGAGAGCTTGCCAAATTTCCAAAATATTCACTGGAAAGTTTGAAGTCGGGTGAATTTACCAAGAGCATCAATTCCTGGTTCAGCGATAGTGAACCTTACCGTGATGTGTTCATGTCTATGAGTATGCAGGAAAAGGATCTCATCAGTATGTCTGTAGGAGAAGAAAAAGTGACCTTCCATGCATCAGCAGATGCCACCGAGACATCGGGTCCTACAGATGAAGAACTGGAAATGGGAGAAAGAAACGTAGGTAAATACAAGAATAATATTACGGCAGAAGAGAATGCCAAAATCGCCAACCGTGGTATTATCATCGTGGGTAAAGGAAAAGAGGTAAGAGCTTTGATGGCTTATGGCGGTAGTTCCAAGGGTGGTGTGGATTATGCCCAGTCTGCAAATGAATACAAGAAGGTATTCGGACCAAAGGTAAATGTATATTGCATGGTCATACCGACTGCTGTAGATTTCTATTGTCCTGATAAGGCTAAGGGATGCTCCAATGAGGAACGCCCAACCATCAACAACATCTATGCTCACTTAGACAAGGATGTTCATGCCGTAGATGTCTATACTGCACTGGGCAAACACGTGGCAGAAAACATCTTCCTCAGAACCGACCACCACTGGGCACCTCTTGGAGCTTTCTATGCCGCTCAGCAATTCGCTAAAGTGGCAAAGGTTCCTTTCAAGCCGCTTTCAAGTTATGAAAGAAAAGTGGTACATGGATACGTAGGAAGTATGTATGGTTATTCTCATGATATTTCCCTGAAGAATGCCCCGGAAGATTTCGTCTATTATGTTCCAAAGAACGTAAAATACGAAACCTATTATACGGATTATAAAATCAACCGCAACTACGAGGTCATAGGCGAAGGCAAACCATACAAAGGCATCTTCTTCTATAAGTATAAAGACGGCAATGGTGGCGCCTACTGTACCTTCATGGGCGGTGACACCCGAATTACCCGGGTGAAAACCAATGTCAACAATCATCGCCGTGTCATGATTCTGAAGGATAGTTTCGGAAATGCTCTTCCAGGCTACCTGTTCTATTCTTTTGAGGAAATCCATGTAGTCGATTATCGATATTTCACCAAGAATATGCGCAAATATGTCAGCGATAATAAGATAACTGATATTCTGTTTGCCAACAATATCTTCAATGCATATTCTAATAAGATATGCAAGAAATACACGAGATTCCTCCATCAGAATGGCACCATCTTGCCAAGCAACAGTTCTGTAAGCACTTCATCCAAGTCAACAACTGCAGATTCTGCCAAAAAGCAGAAAGGCACACACGCTACTCCTGCTTTGAATGAAACGCTTGATGCGAAGAAGGATTCACCTAAAGAACAGAGCAGTCATCATGATGCCAACAAGAAGCATGATAAACAACATGATAATCAGCATGTAGAAAAACAGAAACCAGAATCCGTGCCTACAGAATCTGGCGACAAGCAACAGGCAGAATAAGATGAAAACAGGAAGCTATTTTGAGACGGCAATACTCACCATCTGTCTGTTGTCCTTTACCGCATCATGCAAAACGGAAAATAAGAAGACGGAATATACGCCTTGGGGAACGGTGATAGAGGATGGAGAGACAGGTGATGCTGAGGCTTCAGACTCCAGTTCCTCTGCCAGTAACTTCTCGCTTGCTGATATAGAAAACAATGGAGAACTGATCATGCTGACCCTGTCAGGTCCTTCCACCTATTATGATTATAAAGGAATGGGCTTAGGTATGGACTACTTGCTCTGTGAGAAATTTGCCAGTTCCATAGGCGTTTCGGTAAGAGTCGAACTCTGCAAGGATACGCTTGACATGATCAACAAACTGAAAAAGGGCAAGGGTGATTTAATCGCTTATCCGCTTAAGAAAGGCAAACGCAACGATATTGCCTATTGCGGTGCCTACCAGACATCGAAAGAGAAAGATTCTGACCAGACGACCGCCTCTGTCCAATGGGCAGTCAACAAGGGAAACAAATCTCTGGAAGAAGCGTTAAACCATTGGTTTACGCCCCATATCTTGGCTAACGTCCAAAAGGAAGAAAAGAGGATACTTTCAGAAGGACTTATCATCCACAAAGTATATGCTCCTATGATCAATGCAGCAGGAGGCGTCATCAGCAAATACGACCATTTGTTTAAGAAGTATGCCCCTATGGCACGAATCGACTGGCGACTGATGGCAGCCCAATGCTATACGGAGTCAGGTTTTGATACCTATGCAAAATCATGGGCAGGCTATTGCGGACTGATGGCCATCATGCCTGGTACTGCCAAGGAATTAGGCATCCCCGTTTCCTCACTCACCAATCCGGAAATCAACATCTCCGCTTCGGCTACGTGCATGGCGAAATTCGAGCGTATGTTCCAGGATATAGGCGACCCATTCGAGCGTCTGAAATTCCGACTTGCAGCCTATAATGCTGGACCATGGCATATCCGGGATGCGATGGCACTGACACGGCAACACGGCAAGAATCCGCATCGCTGGGATGATGTGGCAGAGTCAGTACTCAAGCTCAGTGATCCTACCTATTATAAATTGCCAATCATCAAATGTGGCTATATGCGTGGAAGTGAGACCGTCAATTACGTTTCCAAAATCATGCAGCGATGGTCAAGCTATTGTGGATCAGCAAGAGGAGGAGTTTCTACAGGAAATGGTTTATCACCTGATTTTGACCATTCCATACCGCAGCGGGCCACCAAGAAGTACAAATATCATGTCTGACTCCAACTGGTTGAGAACAAACCTCATAGTTTGTGAAAGCATATTAACTTGTTGCAAAGTATATGAAATAATGCAGGAAATCCAAGACAAATCTTGGTTTTCTGCATTTTTTATTGTAATTTCGCCAACATGAAAAAGATATTTTGTTTGACTATATTATTGCTTTCCGTCTTAAAGATATCTGCATACGATTTTCTTAGGGCAGTAAAGAATGAAATACCTGGAGGCTATAACTTCTGGGTTTATACACCAGTGGATTATTTCTATACGCAGGAGCAAACGCCAGTGATTATCTTCCTTCATGGTGCCAGTCTATGCGGTCGCAACCTTGAAAGAGTAAGAAGATACGGACCGCTGGATGCCATTGTGAAAGGCCGAGATATTGATGCCCTGACGCTTGTGCCTCAAAACCCTGGAGGTGCTTGGAGTCCCAAGAAAGTGATGGATATGCTTGATTGGGTGAAGCAGCATTATTCCTGTGACACCACCCGTGTTTATGTTTTAGGCATGAGTCTGGGAGGATATGGAACAATGGATGTCTGCGGCACCTATCCCGACCGTATTGCAGCAGGAATGGCGCTCTGTGGCGGTTGTTCCCTGAAAGACGTAAGCGGTTTGGGGAAACTTCCATTTTGGATTATCCATGGTACAGCCGACAGAGCCGTTCCTGTAAAGCATTCCAAAGTAGTAGTAGATAAATTAAAACGTGACGGAAATGATACGCGCTTGATTTATGATTGGTGGCAAGGTGCCAATCATGGAATGCCAGCCCGCGTTTTCTACATGAAGAAAACCTATCAATGGCTTTTCTCCCACACGCTGAATGATCCAGACCGCCCTGTAAATCGTGATATAGACATCAGCATGGGGGATGTAAGGAATGCTTATGATGGTGTAAACCGTAATGCGCCGAAACCCGAGCTCATTGATGGTCCAAGCGTGATTAAGAATGAGGGAAATGAGTATTAATCGGGGAATAGGAACGATTGATAATTAATTGAATTTAGATTTGGTTAATTTAGATTTTCTTTGTAATTTAGCAGCGCAAACGTAAGACATGTAAGAATATGGCTAAAATAGTAAATAAATATCCAGTAGGAATACAGACTTTTGAAGAAATCCGCACGAAGAATTATCTTTATATAGATAAGACTAAATATATTGTTGATTTTAGAGAAAAAGGTATGAAATATATCTTTCTGAGTCGGCCGAGACGATTTGGAAAATCTCTTTTTGTCTCTACGCTTCAGGCCTATTTCGAGGGAAGAAAGGAACTTTTCGAAGGATTAGCCATTGCTGATTATGAGAAAGAATGGGTGAAACATCCTGTTTTACATTTTGACATGAGTGGAGCCAAGCATTTTGATGCAGATGCTTTGAATAATTATCTGAATCTGGAACTTTTACCCTACGAAAAGCTGTATGGTAAGGGCGAAAGCGAGATTTATCCTAATGAAAGACTGGAAGGAATCGTAAAACGTGCTTATGAGCAAACGGGCGAAAAGGCAGTAGTCATCATTGATGAATATGATGCACCTTTATTAGATGTGGTGCACGAGAAGGAGAACCTGCAATCTCTCCGTCGCATCATGCAGAATTTCTATAGTCCTCTGAAAAAGCTCGACCCATATCTTCAGTTCTGCTTCATCACAGGTATTACCAAGTTTTCGCAGCTTAGCATCTTCAGCGAGCTCAACAACCTTGACAATATCAGTATGTTCGACCAGTATTCCGCCCTCTGCGGTATCAGCAAAACGGAGCTTACAACGCAGATGAAACCGGATGTTGAGGCATTGGGCAAAGATCTTGGCATGACGTATGAGGAATGTCTGGCAGAGTTGACACGATTCTATGACGGTTATCATTTCAGCGAGAGATCAGAGGATGTCTTCAATCCGTTCAGCCTGGTAAAGGCGCTGAATGCGCGCAAGATAGCTCCTTATTGGTTTGGTTCTGGTACACCAACTTACCTTATCAAGACGTTGCAGAAGTATCATGTCAATGTAATGGATATTGAGAAAAAGTCATGTGATGTAGATGACTTTGATGTTTCACCAGAAATGATGACTTCAGCACTTCCGCTGCTATATCAGAGCGGTTATCTCACCATCAAGAAGTATAACCCTATATTGCAACGTTATACTTTGGAATATCCTAACAGAGAGGTTAAAATTGGTATGCTCAAGAGTCTTGCACCCAACTATCTTTCACCAATATCTCTTGACAACAACAGTCTGGTCGGTGATTTCTTAGAAAAGCTTTATGATGCAGATGTAGAAGGAGCAATGGTTCGCCTGAAGGCATATCTTGCCAGTATCTCAAATCGCTTGAGCAATAAGAACGAACGTGATTTCCAGACGGTATTCTATCTCATATTCAACCTGATGGGTGCCTATATGAGAGTAGAAGAAAACAGTTCGATAGGTAGGGCAGATGCAGTAGTGTATATGCCTGATGCAGTATATGTTTTCGAGTTGAAGTATGATGGCTCTGCCGAGGATGCAATCAGGCAGATAGATGACAAGGGATATTTGATTCCTTATTCTGCTGATGGCAAGCGCCTGTTTAAAATCGGCGTGAATTACGATAGTAATCAGCGAACGATAGGTGAGTGGATAATCAGGGAAGGTCAATAAAGCCCTTTCTTCAAAATCAACTATATTTGCAGCAAAGTTTTCGCATATATTTGGGTAAATGGGGTGAGTCTTGCGACTGGACCCCATCTATTTTTTATATATGTAGGTATTATAGCCATTGTCTTATACTAAGTCACCAATTTACCTCAAATAGAAAAATTTAAAATCAATTAGAAAGTAATTTGTAAAATGTTTATGAAGAGATTAATAGTTATAGCTTTTGTTCTCCTATCATCCGTTGGGAGTTATTCCCAAACACTTGTAAAAATGGAAAACGACTCGACCTTCCTGACGGAATATCGAGATGATGACGAATGGGCATTAATTGCAAAGGATAGTCTTATAGTAGGTATGAATTGTAAAACAGTGAAGGATAACTATGGTATATTCTATCAGCTGAGTTTCATTATTCAAAATCTAACTCAGCAATCTTTTGATTTTGATCCTTCATTGATAAATGTCAGTCTTCTTAACAAGCGAGACGAAACAGAAGAAATGAGATTATATACAGCTCAGGGGATGCAAAAGAAAATAGCAAATCTACAAATGTGGACAGGCATTTTATATGGATTAAATGCGGGGTTAGCTGCAGGCCAAGCAGGTTATTCAAATTCTTTCATTTCCGGAACGGGCGGTAGTTATTACGTTCAAACCTATAATGCTGGCAATGCTGCAATGGCCAATATGTTAGCAACAAACCAAATGCTACAATTGGGCAAACAGATGGAAGAAGATCGTAAAATTCGCGATGCAGGTTATTTAAAGAAGAATACAATCCACTCAGGCGAGGGGATAAGTGGCTATATGATGGTGAAACGTAAGAAAGGTAAAGAAATGACTGTCGGCTATCAAGTAAACGGAACATTCTTTGAGTTTAAGTGGGATTTAAAAAAATAGAAGAATCCCAGCAGAATTTTACCAAAATTATTTTTTCTGTTAAAGAATAGTCAAATATCAGTAGTTTACTAAAAATTCTGTTTCAAGAATTTGGAACTTAACGAAAAAACGATTAAATTTGCGAGTAAAATTTCGCATATATTTGGGTAGATGGGTGAGTCGTGAGACTGGGTCCATCTATTTTTATATATAATAGGTATTATAGCCATTTGATCCGTAATACCAGAAAATGATTTTGACCAGAAATGACCATGACCGGGGATGACCGGAATTCTTTAAATCATTTCCGTTCATGTTATAATCCAACAAAACCCCCAGCTATCTCAGCTGAGGGCCCACAATCCCTTATAATCTAATGAAAAACATACGATATAAAAAGAAATATTTGAGAAACGGAATTTCTATCCTAATACTTTGTTTACTTACGCTATCCCATACAACTCGAAATTCCAAGCGAGGTGGCAAGCGCCGTAAGAACGCTGATGGCGATTTGAAGAATGGTCTTCCAAGTTCCTGTCCTGCGTCGCCCTTATTGTCGCCGCTTGGGTTAGAGCCACCGCCATCTGAACCGTCGCCTGGAGTAGTTGGAGTGCTGAGATCCACGTTGGCTTTGCCAGCTTTGATGACCTTGATGACTGCAGCCTGAGCGCTGCGGCTGGCTACAAGGTTGAACTCGGCATCGGCAAGGAGGTTCTTGAACTCGCTGCCTGGTTCCCAAAGAACCTTAACGTCGGTGATGTTCTGAGCGGTGAACTTGTCGGCATCCTCAGCACCTTTGGATGAGAGAACGATGGAGAAATCACCGAGATCGCCGAGGCGGATTTTCTTGCCTTCGAGGAGCTGCTCTCTCATGCAATCCACGGTCATGTCGAGAATGGCGGGTTGGCGTTCACTGAACGCATGGTAATGCTGTAGTTAATCATACTTTTGTGTGTTTTGATGGTTGATATTTCAATTACCCAGAAGCCTCATTTCTTGCCCTTATTTTGGTCGTCATTGATGTCCGGCGCCTAACATCAATCGAGACTCAAATGTGTCGTCTGTAAAGACCGACATCTGGTACAAGAGAAGCTTTCTTTCGATTGCTGGTGCAAAGGTACAACAATTTTGAGTTGGAAACAAATTTTTGGGCTACAGATTTTTCGATGGTGTCTGTAAATGTCTGACTGATAGTACTTTACAACGATATTCAGAAAATCAATTGCTGCATTTTGATAGAATTGGAAGAAAATGAAGGCTTGTGACTCTGGATTTTAGAAAAGCGGTCATTTGGTCATGGTCATGTTCGGTCAAAATCATTTTCATTTTTCTTCCTATCGTGCCTCCATCCATGGTCACAACGAGTTTGCCGCCAAGATCTGTCCTTGCTCCGAAAAGTCTTAAAGCATGAAAGATGAAATATATGAAAAGCACGGCTAAGGAAGAGTATGATACCTTAGCCGCGCTTTAAATGGTCTTACTTATTTGCCCAGAAAAGTAAGTATAATGATCATCTCATGACAGCTGAGTCATATGATAGCCTAATGCTTTCAATTCAACGGCTATTCCCATCAAATACATCTGATGCAATGCGGCGATAAAAGCTCTAAATGCAGTCTCTGTACCTGGTTCTATTCCCATATGAGCCAATTGATTCAATGTACGGGAAGCACATTCTGCCACCACATGATTCATTTTCTGATGAGATTCCTCATCCAAAAGAAGTATTTTCTCACAGATGTAATCATCCATGTGATCAAAATCAATACTATTTTTCAAGTATTCATAATGATTCTCTACCTTACTATACAACTCCCAATCTACATCCCAATATTTAGCCATTGCCATTCCTACAAACATAATCCAACCGAGTGCTACGGTAGGATATTTTGTAAATTCCTTCATTGCATCTGGCAAATAGTTTTCACCAATCTTTGCCCAGAGTTCTTCCAAATCTGGAGCTTCTGGCAAATGTCCATCTACTCGATTAATAGAACATAAATACTGGTGAAGATCACGCTTGAAGATTTCCTCGAAATTTGTATTCTTATCAATTATCATGACAATCTTCCGATTAAAGCTGTTGTAAATATCGGTCTGCCTCAATGGCTGCCTTTGCACCAGAACCTGCAGCAACAATTCCCTGACGATAAACTGGGTCTGCCACATCACCTGCTGCAAAAACACCAGGTACATTCGTGCTCGCAGTACCAGGAACAACCTTGATAAATCCCTGCTCATCCAAGTCGATGTAGTCCTTAAACAACTCTGTATTAGGCTTATGACCGATTGCCAGGAAGAAACCATCAATGGCAATATCAAATTCTTCCTCATCACTTTCGCCCTTGCGCTTCACAAGGTGAGCGCCTTCTACACCATTTTCACCAAAGAGTCCTAATGTATTTGTTTCAAAAAGAATCTCAATGTTCTCTTTCTCCTTCACGCGCTGCTGCATAATCTCAGCGGCTCTAAGATAAGGTTTTCTTACAATCATATAGACTTTCTTAGCCAGTCCGGCAAGATACATGGCCTCTTCGCAGGCAGTATCTCCACCACCAACTACAGCTACAGTACGCTTACGATAGAAGAAACCATCACAGGTGGCACAAGCAGAAACACCTTGTCCGCGATATTTTTCCTCATCAGCTAAACCTAAATATTTGGCTGAAGCACCTGTAGCGATAATGACTGTATCAGCAAGGATTTCATTTCCACGCTCGTCAACAATATGGTAAGGGCGCTTACTGAAATCTACCTTAGAAATACTGCCATCACGGATATCGGCACCAAAACGAGAGGCCTGTTCCTTCAAGTCCATCATCATTTGGTTGCCATCCACACCATTAGGGTAGCCTGGGAAATTCTCTACGATTGTGGTGGTGGTCAACTGGCCACCTGGCTGAATACCTGAATAAAGAACGGGTTTCAAATCAGCTCTTCCTGCATATATGGCTGCTGTATATCCAGCAGGACCACTTCCAATAATCAAAGTCTTAACTTGTTCCATAGTTTTTATATTTATTTTATGCAAAGATACGGCAAATCACATGAACTGCAAAATATTTCCCTTTCTTTTTTATACTTTATACTAATATTATACGAAATTTGGATATAATCCAGATATTTTTTACTAACTTTGCAAACAAAATAAAGAAAATAAATACGAAATGAATACTATTAAGAAAATCGTGCTTACCGGTGGACCATGTGCCGGTAAGACTACTGCACTGGTGAAAGTTATTGAGCATTTCTCCAGCCTGGGATACAAGGTTTTCACGATCCCTGAGGTGCCTACGATGTTTACGCAGGCAGGTATGAATTATTTGACATCCAACAAAGATTTCTTCTACGTTGGAGAGAAAGCTACACTCCTGACTCAACTGCATCTCGAAGACAGTTTTTACAAAATGGCACAGACACTCGAACAACCTGTTCTCATCGTCTGCGATAGGGGAGTAATGGACATCTCGGCTTATCTTTCACCGCAACAATGGCAAGATATTATCGGAGAAGTAGGCTATACGCAGACTCAACTCAGAGACGAGAGATATGATGCCATACTTCACTTGGTTTCTGCTGCGGATGGGGCTGAGCAATTCTATACAACAAGCAATAATGCCCAGCGCCTGGAAAAGGCTGACGAAAAGGGACTTCAAATTGCCCGCGAACTGGACAAGCGGGTCATTGAAGCATGGACGGGTCATCCACATCTGAGAGTGATCAACAATCATGAAGACTTTGACAACAAGCTGAATCGCGTGCTCAAAGAGATTTCTAATGTACTGGGAATTCCTCAGCCAATAGAGGAGGAACGAAAGTATATTGTCAAATTGACTGGCAATGTGCCAAATAGTATTGACAGCGATATTGTACAGACATACTTGGCTGGTGAACCTAATTGCGAAATTCGTTTGCGCAAGCGCCGCTTTGAAGAAAAGGAAGTATTTGTACATACTACCAAGAAGAGAATATCTGACACTGAACAGATTGAAACAGAACGCCAGATAAGCAGTAATCTTTATGAGTCGCTTCTCCAGCAGGCGGATCCTTACCGCCAAACCATCAAGAAGCACCGCAAGAGTTTTATCTGGAAAGGTCAGTATTTTGAATTGGATTCCTTCGAATCTCCTGTCAATGATCTGATGATACTTGAAACTAAGGGTATTGCAAAACAAGAGAGCGTGAAATTTCCGCCATTCATTCAAGTTGTAGAAGACATCACGGGTAATACCAAATACTACAATTATAATATTGCCTTGAAAAAATAAAAACATATCATCAAATACCCATAGATTTCATAGATTGACACATTTTTTTGAACCCCAAATAAATCTGTGTAATCTGTGAAATCTGTGGGATTTTTTATGCCAATAGAGATTTGGCTAATGATGAACAAAAAAAAAGATGTGTCATAAACTTATGACACATCCTCTTGATTTTTCGAGGTGTCTAGCGGAGTCGAACCGCTCTACACGGTTTTGCAGACCGTTACCTAACCGCTCGGTTAAGACACCTTGTAGATTGAGATATTGTATTTCTCATTTGCGGTTGCAAAGGTACTACTTTTATTTGGTTCCACCAAATTTTTTCCCAACTTTTTCTTGTTTTTTTTCACATTTCTCGAAAAAAGGGCATCCAGCACACTTATAATCGTCACATTTCAGCTGAGATTTGCCATTTTTCCATATAATAATAGTGGCATACACAAGGCATGCCACTATTACTATTCCTATTATGATGTATTGAAATACCATAAAGATTAACCTACGGCATTATAACCGTTTGTAGAATTCTTGCGCATGATGTCGCGGATGTTCATCTCCTTGAAACCATCAGCACGCTTCATTTCTTCCAATTCTTTCTCTTCCTCAATATCCTTTTCAGAACGAGTGAAAGTGAAAGCCTTATACTTAAACTCAGCAATAGCCCATCCGACAAGGGCTACAACAACTAAAGCTATTAAACCAATTAATGCATTCATTTTATTTTATTTTTTAATAATCTTCATCGTCTGCGACATCATTAGCATCATCAAGACCTAAATTTTCAGGATCCTCAAATGTAGTACGATAACTTTCCTCTGTCAGTTTGTCATCATCGAAAGCATCATCATCTTCATCGATATCATTGTAGTGATCCTCAATCTCTGGTGCATCCTCATCGTCGTCATCTTCTTCTGCACGAGCACGAAGTTCGTCTTCGCGATCCAATTCATCATCATCGGCAAACTTCATGCGTACTTTCTCAACCTGAGGTTTCGCCTTGGCAAAAATAGCCTCGGTCCAAGTTCCCTTAGGAATTTCCAGCACTTCGAAACCATCATCCATTTTCTTCTCGTAGAGACCACCTGGCTTGTGAAGACGATCCTTAGGGAGGGTAGTGGTGCTGATATCAAAACCACTCTGGATGATATCTTGGATACTCTGTGGGAGAGATTCCCAGCCACCACCAAAGTTACGTTCCAACACTTCGATAAGTTTTGTAGCACTTATGTGACGGATATTCTCATAAGTCAAATCGGTAACACGAAGAATTGGACGCTTCTTGATAGCATACTTTACATTCATATCATCGATACGGAAGTTTCCGATTTTAAAACCTCTCTGGATATATTTATCAATTACGATAGGCTTATCGATTTTGATTTCCTCTATTTCGAAGGCACTACGGATGACATCCACATAGCGGCGCTGATTATCTTTCAAATCAGTATCCTTCTCAGCAGCTTCCCAGAGACGGAACACATCGTTCTCCTGTATTTCCCAAACACTTGACTTGGTCAAGGTCTTGAGACTCATATTTTTTTCCTTTTTCATCATAAATTCTCTTTTATTTTGCAAAAGTAATTACTTATTTTTTAATATGCAAATTTTATGAGATATTTTTCATCATTCTATATATATAATAAGGTGTACCTTCACAAATATTCCATATATCATATAAGGTGTACCGCTTCTATACCATTTAAATACCACTCCAGTCGATGGTACGGATGAAGGCCAAGGTCTTGACCCAATCGCAATCTATACAGAACTGGATAGGGTAGTCCTTACGGTCATAATAAGCTAAGGTCACCTCTGTATCAGTATCATTGAACAACTTATGATTGCGAGTTGCCTGCTTGAACAAGTTTGTGACAACATCTCTGTTCTTCTTTTTGGCCTCAGAAAAACGCTTCTGATAGAGAGTGACATATTGATTCATGGCCAGAGCCTGTTCATTGAGTACCTGAATAGTGCTATTCACCTTCTTCAAATCCACATTCTTGCCAAGCAAATCTGCAGGTTGCAATAATTTGGAACGAAGATAGGTCATGGCATCATACTTGAAAACGGCAGTCTTGCGTACTTCGAGACTTTTGGTAGTATCATTAACAGTAGCAAGCGATGTCTTCACGATTTCATTGAGCACATCCTGTGCCGAAGCCGGTGCAAACGTGAGCGCCATGAGCGCCATTGCTATGATCATCCTTTTCATTTTTTCCTATTTAAAAAATTAATATTAAAGACCTTTTAAATCCATATTAAAACCCTTTCACAAAAAGTTTCAAAGACTTTCACTATGATCAGGCATGACGAATCAAGAAGATGCTGTGATCAATACAAGCAGGCAATTCTTCCTTATAATGGGTCACCATAATCATGGTCTTGTTCTTTCGCTTGCAGAACGCCTCGATGACATCTTTCACCAACCGACGATTCACATTGTCAAGACCATGAAGCGGCTCATCAAGGATAAGAAGTTCAGGATCCTTCACGAATGCACGAGCCAGCAAGACCAGACGCTGCTCACCGCTGGAAAGTTTGAGAAAACCTGCTTCTTCCTTTCCTTCCAATCCAAAGACCTTCATCCAGAAACGGCAGATATCCAAATCCTCATCCTTAGGTTTGACATAAAGTCCTACTGAATCCATCAAGCCACTTGCTACGATACGGATGGCAGGAAGATCTCGCTGATAGGAGCGATGCAGTTCCGGAGAAACATAACCTATATGCTTCTTAATGTCCCAGATGCTTTCACCGCTTCCACGTGGATTACCAAAGAGGGCAATATCACAAGCGTAACTCTGCGGATTATCAGCACAAACCAAACTCAAGAGGGTAGATTTTCCGGCTCCGTTCTGTCCGCTCAATGCCCATTTTTCTCCATTCAGAACAGTCCAGTCCAAATCCTTCAGAATAATGCGTTCACCATATTGGATGCGAACCTTATTCATCTTGACAACCTCCTCATTGTGATATTCGCGCTCACTATATGGTAAATCCACAATGGCCTGCTCCAATTCAGAACTTAAGATGTGATCAGGAACGGGCTGTCTCATCTTCAAATATTCCTCTTTGGTCACCTTTGGCAAAACTTTCATATCTTTCACTTCCACAACATGTGTGATGAAATCAGGAATATCATCGCTCTTGCTCAAGACCAGAATGATTTGCAGCGCACGTTCCGAAGAGAGTGTTTTCAGAAGCTCTTTCAACTGATCACGGGTATCTGCATCAAGTCCGATAAACGGATTATCCATGATCAGCACGCGTGGTTCTGCGAAGAGGGTAGAAGCCAGCTTGAATTTTCTCAACTCTCCACTGGACAAAAGTATCGTATATTTGTCGAGCAAATGCTCCATGTGGAAGAGTTCATAAATGTGCTTTTGCAGGGCACGTCGCTCTGGCGTATCCTCTCCAGCCATCTGATAAGCTTCCTCCAGTTTGTCTCTGACAATAGGAGTGGACTCATCTATCTCCAATTGGTTCCAGCGCTGCTGCAAGAAATAAGTGCGATCATTATCACCACCATAGGTATCTCGGAAAGTAATATATTTGATATTATCACTCACCATCGGCTTGTTGCTCGGTGAGAAATCATAATATGGATCATGCATTACCAGAGGATGGCGACCCACTATCATATCCACAAACATAGATTTTCCACCTCCATTAGGACCTACGATGGCAATATGTTCACCTTCACAAGCCTCAAAATTGACAGGCTCAGCCATACGCCATTCTGGCATACGCGTAACGCCATTTTCTATTTTGATAATTGTTTGCATCTTCTTATATCTTTATAATCAAAATTATTTATGTGTTGTACGGTTGAGGGCAGCCATCAACTGGGCTCTCGGTCCCGTCACAGGGGCGCTGCCAGCAACCCTTGCTTGATTTTTCGAAGCATAATCCTTCCAGCTGCTATAATGCCGGGCATTGGTTTCTGGCTTGCCCATTTGCAGGAAATGACAATAAGCTGCACCCAAGGCATCCGTAGCATCCATGAATTTCGGCATATCCTCATCACTGATGTGCAGCATCCTTTGCAGCATGCCCGCCACCTGCTCCTTGGAAGCCTGTCCCTGTCCTGTAATGGCCATCTTGATTTTCAGAGGGGCATACTCATGAATCGGCACATCATGATGGATAGCTGCAGCAATGGCTACTCCCTGAGCCCGCCCCAATTTCAGCATAGACTGGACGTTCTTTCCAAAGAAAGGAGCCTCGATGGCCATCTCATCCGGGAGATACTCATCAATGATACCGGTAACACGCTCGAAGATTTTACCCAATCGAAGATAAGGATCACTCTCCTTGCGCATATCGATGACACCCATGACTACCAGCTGAGCCTTATTGCCTGTCACCCTGATGACCCCATAGCCCATCACATTGGTTCCAGGGTCAATACCAAGAATGATTTTTTCTACTTGATTCATCGATCCATATACGGATTATGAGCGAGTTCTTCGCCGATGCTCGTTGCCTGTCCATGTCCTGGCAATACTTTTACATCATCAGGCAACTGGGCCAGAAAACGGAGACTGTTGATAATCTGGAACATAGAACCGCCTTTAAAATCTGTTCTGCCAATAGAACCACGGAAAAGCGTATCGCCCGTAAAGGCTACCTTTTCATCAACACAGTAGAATGTAACTGAGCCACGGGAATGACCAGGAGTGAGGATGATTTCAAACTGATGGTTTCCGAAACGGATCACTTCATTTTCTTCAAAGAAATGACCTACAGGAGGAAAATCGTAATCCAACTGCATCTGATAGAAAACCTCAGCCTGCTGCTTCAGGTTCTTCATCAGACTCTCATCTGCTGCCGACACTTCCGGTTTCAACCCAAAAGTTTCATGAATCGTATTGTTGCCGAAATTATGGTCAAGATGTCCATGGGTTACAAGAAGATGAACCGGCTGAAGGTTATTCTCCTTGATATAATTGACAATGGCAGTTCTTTCTTCCGGATAAAAAGCTCCGCAATCAATGATGACACACTCACGGGTTTCATCACTAACCACATAGCAATTCTCCTGAAGCATGTTTACTTCGAATTTTTCAATATGTAACATCGAATATTCTTTTAAATAATTAGAAACATTTGTATAATCAAAAACTCTTAAGAGACCTTTCCATGAAAGACTCCATCATTTGTTCAGCAGAATATGTGCAATCTATCACGCCGGCACATATACCAACTGCTTATCCTGCTTGAACCATTCTTCCTCAAAGAAATCACTCAACGGAGTAATCTCTGCAATATTTTTATATTGCTTCAATTCTTCCTGAAGGTTTCCACCTTTCAGGCAAAGAAGACCATTAGGGAGGGAATTTTGCTGGGATTTTTTGAAATTCTTCTTGATAATTTTCATCAAATCAGGAAGTTGCATCACTGCACGACTGACCACAAAATCATATTTTCCCTTTTCCTCCTCACCGCGGATATGCTCCGCCTTCAGATTTTCCAGTCCAATAGCAGCAGCTACCTCATTACAAACCTTGATTTTCTTGCCAGTTCCATCAATCAATTTGAATTTGCATTCAGGAAAGAGAATAGCAAGAGGAATGCCTGGGAATCCTCCACCGCATCCGAAATCCAGGATTTCAGAACCCGCACGGAAATGGATGGCTTTCGCTATTGCCAAGGAATGCAGCACATGATGTTCGTAGAGATTGTCTATATCCTTGCGGCTGATTACATTGATTTTTGCATTCCAGTCACGATAGAGAGAATCCAATTTTGATATCTGTTCTTTTTGCTTATCCGTGAGATTCGGAAAGTATTTCTCGATTATCTTCATACCTTATATATTATTATTTGAGTGCAAAAATATAAAAAAAATACGAAATAACTGACAATGATTATGATTATTTACTTTCTTTATTGATTTTAGAATAAAAATATGTAACTTTGCAACCGATTTAGAGAATTAAAAGAGATTGTATCAATCCATTTATCAAATTAAAATAATGATTAAAGCAGCACTTTTCGACTTAGACGGTGTCGTTTTTGACACCGAATCGCAATATTCGGTTTTCTGGGGAATGATAGGCAAGGAGTATCATCCTGAAATTCCAAATTTCGCACAAATCATCAAAGGACAGACTCTGGTTCAGATCTACGACAAGTATTTTTCCGATGACAAGATTTTCGCTTCTAAAGTTGATTTCTGTAGTGTGAAAGATGAACAGGCTAAAATTACCGCCCGTCTGGATGAATTCGAGCAAAACATGAGCTACAACTATATTGCTGGATTTGAGGACTTTGTGAAGGATTTACGCAATAACGGCATAAAATGCGCTGTTGTAACCAGCAGCAATATCCCTAAGATGCTCAATGTTTATCAGCAGCGACCGGAGTTTAAAGACTACTTTGACAGGGTTCTTACAAGTGAGGACTTTGCTAAGAGCAAACCTGATCCTGACTGCTATCTCAAGGGAGCGGCTTATTTCGGAGTCAAACCGGAAGAGTGTGTTGGCTTGGAAGACAGTTTTAATGGTCTGAAAGCCGTAAGAGCATCTGGTGCCTTTACGCTCGGATTGGCCACTACAAACTCAGCTGATGCCATCAGACCTTATTCTGACGAAGTGATTTCCGACTATATTGGCTTCACATTTGCAGATTTAGTTAAAATTGTTAGCCTATCTCGCAAATAATGTGTAACTTTGCAGTCGATTTATAAAAACAACACAAAAAATGGGATATTTATCAACAGATAAAAAGAAAATTACCACCAAGACTTTTGCTGAAATGAAGCAAGCTGGTGAAAAGGTAACTATGCTCACTGCATACGACTTTACAACTGCAGGTATTATCGATGCTGCCGGTATTGACAGCATTCTGATCGGAGACTCTGCATCAAACGTTATGGCAGGAAACGCTGATACACTACCTATCACCGTTGACCAGATGATTTATCATGCCAGAAGCGTAGCGCGTGCCGTTAATCATGCCATGGTAGTATGCGACATGCCTTTCGGTAGTTATCAGATTTCACGCGAAGAAGCCTTGCGCAATGCTTGTCGAATGATGAAAGAGACGGGTGTGGATGCCCTCAAACTTGAAGGTGGAGTAGAAATGATAGATACCATCAAAGCACTGATAGATGCCGGAATCCCTGTTCATGGGCACTTAGGATTGACTCCTCAAAGCGTCAACAAGTTCGGAGGTTATGGTATCCGTGCCAAAGAAGAAGCAGAAGCTGAAAAGCTCATCAGCGATGCCATCGCTCTGGATAAAGCAGGTTGCTTTGCCATCGTTTTGGAGAAAGTTCCTGCCAAAATAGCAGCTGAAGTAACACGTCAGGTAAAAGCCGTAACTATCGGAATTGGAGCAGGTAACGGATGCGACGGTCAAGTATTGGTTTATGCGGATGCAATGGGGATGACCCAAGGTTTCAAACCTAAGTTCTTGCGACACTTTGCACAGGTAGGGGCTGAGATAACAAAGGGCGTTCAGGCATACGTCGATGCTGTCAAGACAGGTGATTATCCTAATATTGAAGAAAGCTATTAAAATAGCTAATTACAAACACTATTTTAAAAGATGGATACTCAAAACACGCCGGTACACTTCAAGTTGTGGCATCGGGATTTCTGGTTGCTGGCAATAGCAAACCTTTTCTTGATGACGAGCACTTACATGCTGATACCGGCTCTTCCGCCTTACTTAATGCAGGCAGGTTTCTCTTCACTTGAAGTGGGAAGTATTATGGGTGCCTACGGCATCGGAATTTTCTTGCTTGGCGGTTTCTGCTCTTATCTGGTTCAGAAATATCGGAGAAATCATGTATGCCAGTTTGCGATTGTGGGCGTAGCTGTGTGTTTCGCACTTATCTATTATCTGGAGTTTGTCCTGCAGGTAAAAATAGAGTTTTGGATGTTGATGCTGGCAAGACTGCTACAAGGCGCATTCATTGGATTGGCTCAAATGACATTAGCCAGTACGCTCATCATTGATACGTGCGAGTCGTTTCAGAGAACCGAAGCTAATTATACGGCTGCTTGGTTTTCAAGATTTGCATTATCTCTCGGACCAGTAATTGCCATGATTTTATTCAAGTGGCTCAATTATAGAGGTGTAGTCATCGCCGGAGGATGCTTCGCATTAATTCCTGTCTTGCTCATCTCATGGGTAAAGTTTCCTTTCAAGGCTCCGTCAGACAATATGAAAATCCTTAGCCTGGATAGATTTTTCCTTCCTCAGGGTTTTCTCTTATTCCTCAACACGGCTGCAATAACAACTGTTGTGGGATTATTGTTTTCCATACAGCATTCCGTAGTATTTTACACCATGTTGATGGGAGGTTTCATCATAGCCCTACTGGCTGAGAAATTCGCATTTCCCAATGCTGAGCTCAAGAGCGAAGTCTTTTCTGGAGTCATCTTCATGCTGGCGGCTGTTTTGATATTCTTCACAAACCATCAGTCGGCCATCCAGTTTATCTCTCCATCCCTGATCGGATTTGGCATTGGTGTCATAGGAAGCAGGTTCCTGCTTTTTTATATCAAACTGGCCAAACACTGCCAGAGAGGAACCAGTCAGAGTTCATTTTTCCTGTCTTGGGAATTCGGAATCAGTCTCGGACTGTTTTTAGGATATGGCTTCTGGGGAAATCACAGAATTGTAGAACTGCAAAAGTTCTTGCCCAAGATACAGACAGACCATGAATACATCCTGTCCATCTGTATAGTTTTGCTGGTACTGACTTTAGTTTTCTATAATTATTGTGTTCATCCATGGTATATGAAACACAGAAACAGATAAACATAAATACGACAAAAGGGAAGTTCCTTTCGGAACTTCCCTTTTTTTTACGCAAGAAAATGCTTTATCTAAATTTCACTCTATTTCTTACAAAATAGTCTTTACTGCCTCAAGCATACCTTTCTCCTGGATAAGATCAAGATCTTTCTTAACCAACTCTGTCAAACCAGGTACAGTCTTGTTCAGGTCTTCCTTCCAGATATAGTCGAAAGCAAGTACACCCTCAGCAACCTTCTGAGTATCACCTGTTGCCCAAAGCTCTTTCAACTTGTCGATGATCTTCTGATCGTCCTGTGGCTGGATAGGAGCACCATCAGCACGGGTACCACCCTTATAGTAAGTAATGATAGCTGCAAGGCCGAATACCAAGCCCTGTGGCAACTCACCCTTACGCTCCAAGTAAACCTTCACACCAGGGAGGTCACGAGTCTCATACTTAGGGAATGAGTTCAGCATGATGCTGGTTACCTGATGATCAACGAATGGGTTCTCGAAACGCTCCAATACGTCAGAAGCAAACTTCTGCAACTCATCCATAGGAAGATTCAATGTCTGCATCAACTCGTCAAACTGTACCTTGTGGATATACTTGCCCAATACAGGGTGCTCGCAAGCATCACGTACGATATTGACACCGCTGAGGTATGTTACAGGGCTCAATACTGTGTGAGGACCATTCAACAAAGTAACCTTACGCTCGTGGTATGGTTTCTCGTTGTCTGTTATAAGAACATGGAGACCAGCCTTGTGAGCAGGGAACTCTTCCTGCATCTGCTCAACTGTCATATTCTCAGCCTTCTCGATTACCCAGAGGTGGAAGCTTTCTGCCTTTACTACGAGGTTATCCTTGTAGCAAACCTTCTGCTGAATTTCCTTGATGGTATCGCGTGGGAAACCAGGAACGATACGGTCAACGAGTGTAGCGCAAACATAGCAATGGTTGGTAAACCACTCCTTGAAGCCCTCGTAATCAGCACCCATATCTTCCTTCCAAAGCTCGATATACTGGTAAATGCATTCCTTCAAGTGGTGACCGTTCAAGAAAATCAACTCACAAGGCATCAAGATCATACCCTTAGTTGGATCACCCTCGAAGAACTTATAGCGATGGAACAGCAACTGAACCAACTTACCTGGATAAGATGCAGCAGGAGCATCTGTAAACTTGCAAGCGTCATCGAATGCAATACCAGCCTCAGTTGTATTAGAGATGATGAAACGCATCTCTGGCTGCTCAGCCAAAGCCATGAATGCCTGGTTCTGAGAATATGGATTCAGTGCACGGCTGATTACATCGATACGCTCCAATGTATTGACAGCCTGACCATTCTCCTTACCCTGAAGATTTACGTGATAAAGGCAGTCCTGACCATTCAGCCAATCTACCATACCACCAGCCAAAGGCTGTACTACAACGACAGAACCATTGAAATCGGTCTTCTTATTCATGTTCCATACGATCCAATCTACGAATGCACGGAGGAAGTTACCTTCACCAAACTGAATGATTCTCTCAGGAGCGACACTCTTAGGAGCGGTACGCTTGTTTAATGCTTTAAGTTCTTTCATGATTTGTTTATGTTATTATTTTGTTTTAAATTTCCGATGCAAAGGTATAAAATATTCCTTTACCTTATATCATAAATGCACCAAAATCGTCCGTAAAGGTTTGCGTAATTAGAGGAGATATTCACTCACAAGGAATCTACACTTTTCATGCGTTACTCACATATTACTCACAAAAAGGCTATTTATACCTTATATATAATAAGAACTGATGGATAGGGGAGAAGAAAAAAAATAAGGTATTAAAAGCCACAACTATCTGATTTTCAATACCTTATCTTTTGAGCGGGATACGGGAATCGAACCCGCCTCCCAGGCTTGGGAAGCCCGTGAGGTGTATTTGTAAAGTGCTTATATTCAACAATTTTTGAAATTTTAAATTTTGCTACTCACAGATTACTCACAAATTTCGTTTTAACCGAATTTCTTGATGGTGTAATAACGGTTGTAAGTAGAGAGATACCATAGCTTTATCGTTCCGTCATCTTCAAAGTCTATGTCATGAATTCCTGATAGGTTAAACTCTGATTTGTAGGCATAGAACGAAAATCCTGTCACGTCAGAATATTGCAAACTCCACTCTGAAAACGATAAATTTTCTTTTACATCGTTCGTCAGAAAAGGGTCGCTTCATTCGTAATATCCATAGGCAGTTGCTTCGCCGGTATACTTCGCTTTTTTGTCACTTGCATATTACTGACGAAAACGTATTTACTGCACTTTTGTGAGTACGTATACCATTCCAATTCGGTCTGTTGCAAACTTCACCAAGTCGATTTCTGTTGCAGACATAAAGTAGGCCACATACATATCACTTCCGTCAAAGTACACAGGAGAAGTACCTGTTTCGACTGTTCCGTCCTGTTTGTATGTGGTATCAGCCTTCCATGTCTTGTAGCTTCCGAACGGCATTGTCATCGGCCTGGCCGCGTCCCCATTGATTACTACCGAGAAGTCTCCCTCTGTGCGAAGGATGCCGCCTTCCAAGAATGAAATTATATTTCCCTTCTGAATGGAGTAGTGGTTTATCGGGATAGGGAAATCCTGAATCTTACTCAGTTCCCACTTTCCGCTCATAACCTTGCTGGCATCAAACTTCTGTTCCTGCTTCTCATTATCGTCATCATCGCTACTGCTGCATGATGTGAATGATGCTCCTGCAAGAAGTACCATTGCTGCTAATAATACCTTCTTCATAATCCTTATATATAATAATGTTATACTTCGATTCCGTTATCAGCAAGAATCTTCCTGAGAAGACGAATCTCGCTGTCCTTAGACTTGATAGTCTCGTTCTGTGCATTGATGATCTGAATGAGCTGTCTGTTCTTCTCTTTGGCAGATTGTTCCTCTCTTTCTTTAGCTCGTTCTGTTCCGGTAGTAATGTTTTGGCTATTATCACCTACATTACCTGCATTTGTAAGCTGCGTCATCGGCAAACCATGCTCAAGTGCTCCTCTGATAGAATTTTCCATCTGCTGACGCACCTCGTCACCAAGTCCTATAACCATCGACCCATTCATGCTACCGCTTCCATACTTTAGCCAACTGTAGCTAACTCCGAGAGAATTACATATTTTGCTAATCGTTCCCTCGGATATCGACAACTTTCCGCTTCTCATCTTACCGATGTTGTTAGTTCCCGTAGCCTTCATGAAGGCATTTTCGCTCATCTTTTTAATTTTGATGAGGTAATCTAACCTTTCCTGTACCGAATTTAATGTTCCCATAATGCCCTTAGTTTAATATATGCAACTAAATCAACTCGAAACGTTAAAATTCGGTAATATACCGAAGTATTTTACCGAAATATTAGGTATTTTACCGAAGTTTTTGTACCTTTGCACTCGTTGATGGTTCAACTAAACAAGTAAGACCTTCACAAACGGGAGTGGGATGCACCCGAAAGTGTCGTATCTACTATCACACTGCAAATATAACACTTTTTTGTGTCACCTCCAAATATTTTTAGTTAAAATTAAAGTAAGTAATATGAAAAAGTTGACGAAACCGGATATATTGAGCATAAAGCCAGGAAAATCAAGGGCTTTCGTGTTCGAAACTGCAAAGGCAGTAGCTTCCGCAAGGTCTTATGCTTACCAGTTAGGGTACATCGAACCTCCAGACGGAATTAAAGGCTACAAGACCCAGGCAAACTTCCGAGAGAAGACGCTGATCGTTGAAGCAGTTCCTGTTGAATAGTAGGATTAAAATAGTTGGGATATGAATGATATTCATTTAATAAAAAACAACCCAATGTTTGGAACTATCCGAATCGAGGGTACAGAAAAAGAACCTCTATTTTGCGCAAGTGATGTATGCAAGGCGTTAGGTTACGCAAAACCGCAAAATGCAGTGGCAGCACATGTTGACGCAGAGGATGCCCTAAAACGGAGCACCCCTACAGAAGGTGGTAGACAGGAAATGACATTTGTAACCGAGTCAGGTCTTTATGCTTTGATTTTCGGTAGCAAGTTGCCTCAAGCCAAGGAGTTTAAAAAATGGGTTACGAGTGAAGTTCTTCCAAGTATTCGTCAGAATGGCGGGTATATGTTAATCGGAGATGATGAAGCAGAAGAAGACTTAATGGCCAGAGCTCTTATTGTTGCTAAGGCTACCCTAAAGAGAAGAGAGGAACGTATAAAGGCACTTGAATCAGAAAGCCAAGCAAAGGATAAAGAAATCGTCGAGCTGAGTGGTACTATTTCAGAAATGAAGCCAAAAGTCAATTATGTTGATACAATCCTTTCGTGTAAGGAGACTGTTACGACGACGCAAATTGCTCAAGACTATGGCCAATCAGCAAAAGCGTTCAATGTCTTGCTGAGAAACTTCGGAATTCAGCATAAAGTTGGCGGTCAATGGATTCTCTACGCAAAGTATCTTCCTTGTGGCTATGTTCAGTCAGAAACAGTTTCTATCACTCATCGTGACGGTAGTGCAGGCTCAGTTATGCACACAAAGTGGACGCAGAAAGGTAGGTTGTTCTTATATGATGAATTAAAGAATCATGATATAATTCCAACTATAGAACAAAGAAAGGCAGAAAATGAATAAGAATCGCACAAAAATAGGTATCGACATCGTTGAGAAAGTCATAACGATGAAGGAAATTGACCAGGAGTTCCTTACCAACAAGACAATCCTGGCATACCTCGGAGGAGTCAGTAGAGACTTCATTAGAAATCTTCGCGAAACAGGCGTGCTTCCATTTTATAAGGTACGCAATACCATATTTTATAAGGTATCTGACGTCAAGAAGATGATCGAGAGGCATAGGGTTTGAAAATAATATAGTATAAGCAAAATATATAGTAATTACGACTACATTGCATAGTTAATTTTTTGGTTATTGTTAGCCTGTGAAGGTGATATCTTTATTCATAACATGGTGAATTGAATTTGTTGTTTCTCCCATAGCGATGGGAAACAGACGGAGAAAGAGAAAACTCCGTCTGCACGGACTGGTAGCTCAACGGACAGAGCGCATCCTTCCTAAGGATAAGATACAGGTTCGATTCCTGTTCAGCCCACGATACTTTAATCGTTTTTATCCAATTTCCCTTAATGATGCAAATGTAAGTCCTTTAATCTTATAAAGTATGTAGTCCGTGCAGCTACAATCTTGCATCAGTAGAGGTTCTAAAAGGATAGGAGAAGTAGTTCTTTGACATATTGGACATATAGCGCATTATAGCGTTAGTGTACGTGTAAGATAGTACGGGTAGAGCGGATTTAATTATCTCAGGTCGGGAACCTATAGCGAAGATGCCCAGAAGGAACGCACGTAGCACGGAAGACCAGTTAGACATGATTTACTCTTTCATAAATTTCCCATCCGCCGAACTGCCACGGAACGAAGAATTGTCGTGGTAAGCGGAGGATCAATGAGAAGAAGATGTAAATCTCTGGCCGAAGGTGCCTGGACCTATAACCCCGGCACCGGAGAGTCAAAGAACCCTATGGCCATGCAAGTCCACCATCGAGAATGGTTGGCGTTGGCAAGCCTCTCATATTATATATAAGGTGTAGAATACATAGACTTGAGGTTCTTGCTAATTCAGATCAAAGAGGCGGTTGGCGTAAATGGTAGCGCAGCCTGTAACTTAAAGATACCTTTCTTATCACAGGTAAGATGTCGGTTCGAATCCGGCACCGTCTCCCCATTTTACTATAATGATTTAGTTAAAAATGAAAAGTGTTTCGTTTAGTTGTATTTTATAATTTTCAGTTTAAGAATGTGTCCTATCTGGGATAGATTGGTACGCACGCGGGAGCATTTGATGGGGCGCACAGTCTTGTATGCCTGCGGTTCGAAACCGCCTCTCGCACAGATTTTGTTTGAAGCAAATTTATTAGTCTTTGATTATTAGTAACTCTTTTAAATTTTGACTCTAAGAATCTTTGTATATGCGAATACGAAAGGTACTGGCCATCTGTGAAGATAGTTAGTACTACATTGGAGGATAGCTCAGTTGGTAGAGCGCCGGCGGAAACAAGGTGGTGACGTCAGTTCGAATCTGACTCCTTCAACAACAAAATGGTATTTTTCATACGAATAGATTATATGAGTTTTGCATTATTTTTATGTGTTTATTTTTTCGCTTCTCTTGCCTGTGAAGGTAGGAGGAGATTTTGGTTAGAATTATTCATTAGTTAAATATAAGCGCTCTTTTGCAAAAAACAATTTTCATTTCTTTTAAAATTAATAATTCAGTACTCCATCCGAACTTGTGAAAGCCAGGGTGGTTTTTTTACTCGGGGAGCTGGCTGAACGGTTAGGCTTTTATATGCAGGTCCGAATCCTGCGCTCCTCACTACTATAGATCATATTTTTAATATTTTATTGGTTGAACGAAAGCGAGAGAAGGCTTTAAAAGCTAACTCTCGCTCGTTTTAGGCTATTCTTTATAACGTTTGATATGATAACCACGCATCAACCCCTCTCTGGCCTTGCGTGGTAGGCAATCGGAGAGGATTTGTATTGTATGAAAGTAATAAAATATATAAAAATCACAAAATTCACGCTCGGCAACATCAAAAAGCTTGAGTGTGTAGAGAATATTAAAACGGTTGACGGAAAGGTCACGGTCTATCTCAAGAAAGATATGACCAACGGGAGACTTGAAGCTAACATGAATCAGTTTCTCGTCCAATTCCAGAATGGAATGTGGCAAGTTTACGGAACCGAAGCTATTAACAACTTATACAAAAACCCAGGAAAGGAGGCTGGTAACCAATGGGGGTAAGAGTAACGCAGACGAAAGTCGAACACGAAGGAATGACCTTCGACTCGAAAGAAGAACTTGGATTCTATCTTTATCTGAAAGAACAGAACGATGTTAGCTGCATACACAGGCAGACAGGGTTCGTCCTTGTCGAGAAGCAGGAACAATACGTTGTAAAGCACCTGAAAACAAAGGATAAGCTTGTAAAAAAGCTACTCGAATTTCCTGTTATATATCATGCTGATTTCGTTTATCGCAAAGGTGATACGATCATAGTCTGTGATGTAAAGAGTAAATATACTCACTCTTTTCGAGAATTTGTTATCGTAAGAAAGCTTATTGTTCGGAAAATTATCGAGCACAACAAGCGCAGGCATGGTGGAGAACCTAAGGTTGTGTTCCTCGAAGCGATAACAAGAGCCTTGCCAAAGAAGCAGGGTGGTGGTTTTGAGTTTAAGTTTATTTATAAGCCAATAATTGAATGAAAGCTTTTACTACCATAATTTATTTGTTTATTTTATTGTTTGTTGTGTCGGCAGTGGAGGCTGTAAACCTCTGCTGCAGAGTGTTTTGTGGCAGACGGTTAATAAAATGGTTCGATTATGATGATACTATTGATTAGTTTTCTTCTTACGGTTTTTTCATTCGCAGCATGTGCGTTTATCACAAAAATCCTTGGTTGGGATAAGGAAGACTAGTAGTTTAATTTTAAATATTTTATAAATTATGAACAAAGACAAGATTATCGTCAGTGTAGTAATTGACAAGCAGGCTCTTATTGACAGAGCATTCGACATATCGAAGACTCCTTCTGAGTTTAATGAGCTTAAGAAGGTTATCGACGGCAAAAACCAGTTTACCCGTGATATCGACGAGATTGATGATGAAGGCAAGAAGGAGAATAATACGAACCTTTTCGCCGGCATCGCATTGGACATCATTCTCAGTGATAACACGGAACTGGCAATCACCAAGAGGCTCAATTCGCTTGAGGACATGAAGAACTCTTTCCTCGCTAAGATCAAGAAGCTCGATGAGCTCAAGGAGAAAATAAAAAGCGGAGAGGTGCCAGGCACTGAAGGTCTCCGTGAGTTGTTGAAAATAATTGAGGATGGCGAGTAATGAGCGTAGTATCGCAGTCAAGAAATTCAAGCGTGGACGCTGGCGTCGAGTATTAACACATTAATTCATATAACACAATGGCAAAAGAAAAAGCAACTATTTCAGCAACCCTCGGTCACGAGTATGAGGACCTGGATGAACGTGAGGACTTCCTCGCCAACAACGCTGACTCCGTTGAGAAGATGGAGTTCATCAAGCGATTCAACTCTGATGAGCTGATGAAGAAGAAGGACCTGTTTGCTCTTCAGTCTGCGCGTGCCTCGGACATCGAGGAAGAAATCAAGGATTTCCGTGAGCAGAAAAAGGTAGAGCTGAAGCCTATCAAGGAAGAAATTTCTTCCCTCCTTAAGGAAATCAAGCAGAAGGGTAGTATGGTTAACGAGAAGGTTTACAAGTTCGTTGACCGTGAAGCAAAGATGACTGCCTTCTATGACAAGGAGGGTAATCTTGTTTCTTCTCGCCCGGCAACACGTGACGAACTCCCTAGCAATGTATACTCAATTAACCGTGATAAGCAGGCTATGTAGTCTGCTTTCACTTTGTTTTAACTTTTAGACATTTTACAAAATGGACAATGAAAAAATGCAAGTAAATTTTGCTCCGGGACAGACTTCTGCGGAGCTTGTTATCCGTGAGGTTGGTAATGAGAACCCTTATAAGCTTCCTGTCAAGGAACCGATTAATCTTCAGGTGAACGGCGTTATTACCTGTATCTATGCTTTCCTTGAAAAGCGTTGGGATACAGAGCAGATTGACAAGGAGCATACGCACATTCTTGTTAATCGAGAAGAACTTACCGTTACTCTCGTAACAAACGAGAATGATGAGCGCACTAAACAGACTATCGTAGGCTCCATTCAGCTGTCTCGTCAGTTTACGGGATTCCATATCAACGACGGCAAGTTATGGAAACCGGTACAGCTTGGCGACTTCTTCCGTCTCAACCGTTCTTACTTCGAGACGAAGGAGAAGAATATGGAGCTCGTCAATCTCCTCAAGAGTTTTTCGGCAAAGGTTCAGACAACAATCAAGAAGGAGCTCTGCGATAATGGCTCTGTAACTGACAACTACGAGAAGGCTGTAGACTCTAACCTTCCTTCATCGTTCCTTATCAACGTTCCAATCTTCAAGGGCGCCGAGCCTGAGAAGCTTTCAATCGAGACTATCGCTCACGTTGAAGGCAATATGGCATTGCTGACGCTTATCTCTGCTGATGCAGAATGTATCATCGAGGAGTCTCGTGACAAAATCATCAACGCAGAGCTCGACAAGATTCGTAAGCTCTGCCCTGAGATTCCTATTATGGAGGTATAATGAGCAGAATCAATAACATTATTCTAAAACTTCCGCCCGAAACGAGAGAGAAAGTCCTATTACTTAGAGATAAGTATGATATCCTCATGAAACTCGACGCGAACACATCACGGGAGGTCGCAAGAAAAGCTATCCTGCTGAACTACATTAATGGCTCCGGCAGGAAGCTCTTCAGCGATATACACGAGGATATCAGGAAATCTCCTTCCGGCGAGAAGCAGATCGTTTATACACGATTTAGATATGCAGAGACAATTTAAGTACCTTAATTGGTACGAGTAGTTAATTTCTTAAAATCTATACAAATGGATATAGAACAGTTAAACAAAACGCCTCATAATCAGATTTGCGACTTGGCAAGAGATAAGTTTATTGAGGTGTACAATCAGAAGTTCGGAGAGGGCGGAGAAGTGTTCTTTGAAGAACAGAAGGCTCTGTTTAATAATGAGCTTCTCAACGGCTCATTTAAGGGTTATCTCGAAAAAGCTACATCGTTGAATATTCACGATGCCTTCATGAACTTGGCTATTAATGGATTGTCGCTAGAAAAAGGAACTGCAACACTCTGTTACCTTATGGGTTATAGCAACTATGATAAGAATACTAAAAAATCGACTTACACAGCTAAGATTACATATACAGGATATGGTGAGATTCTTCTTCGTCAAAGGGCTGGCCAGATTCTTCGTTGTGACAACCCTGTAGTGGTATATAATTGCGATGATTTCCGCTTCGGTGAGCGTGACGGTCATAAATTTGTTGATTATGTGAAGACTTATCCACGACCAGCAAATTCATATATCGTTGCTTGTTACGTAAAGATTATCCTTCCAAACAATTCATACGATTACTTCGTTCTTGATCGCGAAGGTATCGACAGATTGCGTGAATATTCTGCTAAATTCGGCGGTCAAGACCACAAGGCTAACGCTCTATATGGCGGTAGTTATACTGGTAATGATGGTAAAATGTACTTCAAGGATATTGATACGGGCTTCCTTATCTCGAAGACATGCAAACATGCGTTCAAAAGCTATCCCAAGTTAAAGGTTGGTCTGGGTGCTTTGTTGCAGGCTGACATCGACACGCAGGCTCTACAGAAGCCGTCACAGGAAGCCTTTGGTGCCGGAGACGCCGCACCTAAAGATAAGGGCGTTAAGGTAAATGTTGATGATGGTTCACCATTTTAAAATTGTTATATATGGCAGAAAATACAGAATTGCAGTTGGTACAGCAACAAGCCAACAATATTACAAGACAGATTGCAACGCTCAAATCCGATACGGAAAATGCGGTGCAAGCTAACAGAAAATCTTATGAGGCATGTGTTCAGGCAGGTGAATCTCTTCTGTCTGATATTAGTGCTTCTGGTATGAATGATGCTCTTGACGAGAAAGCTGCTGAGTTTATCAAGAAGGCTAAACTGACAGAGAAAGCAATGACGGAGAAACGTAAGGGTGTTACCCAAGTGTTCGATATTGTCCGTAAAGGATTTACGATGATGGAGAACCTTATCTCTATCAAGAACACCGATTCTGTTGTCTATAAGATTCAGGAGAAACGCAACGAGTATGCGGCATACAAGCTTGAACAGCAGCGTAAGGCTGAGCAGGAACGCCTGCGTCAGGAGCGCATCAAGGAGTCCAAGATTAAGCTGAAGACTGACACGATTGATATCTTGAACAATCTCCTCACAGAGCATTCTTCTGCTGCGATCAACTCACTTAATAACACGTTCTCTCTTCTCACCCTTGATAACAAGGATGAAGTTAAGAAACGTATTACAGAGTGTTCTGATGTTCTTGACCTCGGACATCTTTTCGTTAATAACAAGCCTTCATACTCTTCCGAAATTGACGAGAATGATGCCAAGGAGATTATGAATGGAGCCTACAAGGAGGTTTCCGCTTCTCTTCTTGCATCTTATAAGCAGACCGTTAATGCTACCCGTGATGAGCTTCTTATGAAGTTTGATTCCAAGGTTTCAGAACTTCTTGAAATCAAGAAGGCTGAGGAGGAGCGCAAACGTAAGGAAGAAGAAGCTCGCAAGGCTGAAGAGGAGCGTAAGCGCAAGGAAGAGGAAGCATGTAAGGCTGCCGAGGAAGAACGCAAGAAGCGGGAGGAGATTCAGCGTGTCAAGGATGAGGAAGAGCGTAAGCGCAAGGAGGCAGAGCTGAAAGCTGCTGAGGCTGAACGCAAGGCCAAGGAAGCAGAGCTGAAAGCTGCCGAGGAAGAGCGTAAGCGTAAAGAGGCGGAAGCTGCCGCTGCCGATGCTGAACGTAAGGCCAAAGAAGAAGCGGTTCGTAAGGCCGATGAGGCTGCAAAGGAAGAGCAACAGCGTAAACTTGCAGCAGAGCAAGAGAAGCGTGATGCAGAGAATGCAGCCCAGCACGCTACTGCACAGGCTCAGTCGCTCTTTGCCCAGACTTCCGTTGGAGAAACCGGTAAGCAGAAAATCAAGGTAACAAAACGCCTTGTTGTTACCGACAAGAATGCCTGGCTCGACATCATTCAGCAGTGGTGGACGATTGAAGGCTCCAAGATGTCTCCTGACAAGCTTGCTTCCAGATTGGAGTTCATGCGCAAGGCGTGTGAGAAACACGCAAACAGCGAAGAAGAATACATCGTTTCTCCTTATATCAAATATGAGGATGAGGTAACAGCTAAGTAATATGGCAGAGCAACCGTTTGACCCTTATTATTCACGTGGTGAGGTCTCTAATTCAGACCTCACTGCGTTGAAGTTCGCTCTGAACCCACAACTCAACTTCGTGAAGGAAGAGGATAAGAGAAAGGCATTCCATCTTGGAACTCTTGTTGATGCTCTCGTTACTGAACCCGAAAAGTGTAATCACTACGCTATGACGGTAGATGATGAGAAATACACAGAGAAGGATTGGAAATGGGGATTAGACAGACTTGCAGTTTTAAAAAAACAAGCAACAAAGGATAGATTTCTTGATTTTGTTCTGAAAAATGCGGTCGGTCAGAAAACATTCATCAATCCGCACATGAAGATGGAATACCAAGGTTTCGAGTTTGAACTACCTGTACGATGTAAGTTCGACTGGTGGCTCGGCGAGTTCGGCGGTGATTTGAAGACCACCGCAGCTACGTCACAGGAACAATTTGAGGCTCAGATCGATTTCGTAGATTGGGATAGAAGCCGTGCATGGTATATGGACCTTACGCACAGTATAGACCCAAGATACGGAAACCAGGACTTTATCTTTGCGGTCTCCAAGACCAAGAAGAAAGTATTCTATAAGAAGATTGAACGTGGTGACGAGTTGTATTTGCGTGGTAGGGAGAAGGCTCTTGAGTGGGCTTTCAGAATGTGGTGTTTATTATAATTTATTATTATGTCAGATAAACCGAAATTATACGATTATCAAGAAGAAGGTGTGCGCATGGAGCTTGCCATGAAGCGCTGTATCAATGGCGATGACATGGGAACCGGTAAGACGGTTCAGTCTATCGTCGCCATTGAACGTGCAAAGGCAACCCCTTGCCTTGTTGTTTGCCCTGCCGCACTTAAGGTTAATTGGGAACGAGAGATAAAGAAGTTTACGAACCTCCGACCTCTCATTCTTACCGATTCCGTAAATGCGACATACGGATATCATCTTACTAAGATGAACCTGTATGATGTAGTGATATGTAATTACGAGTCGCTCGCAAAATACTTCGTCGTAAGCCTTGGTCCGAAACCGTTACGGCTGAAAAACTTCCTGTTTCGTGATGAACTGAAGATTATCAAGTCTGTGATTATCGACGAGTCTGCAAGAGTCAAGGATCCATCAACAAGGCAGTCTAAAATCATCATGGGATTGTGCCAGGGTAAGGAGTATATCTATGAGCTTACAGGTACGCCAGTTGTCAATCACGCAACAGACCTGGCCTGCCAGCTTGCTATCCTCGGTCGTCTGAACGACGAGTTCGGAGGGTTTGGCGAGTTCTGCAACAGATACGGTGAGAACGAGAATCTTGAAGAGCTTAACCGGAAGATACACGAAACGTGCTACTTCCGCAGAGAAAAGAAAGATGTTCTCAAGGATTTGCCGGACCTGACCAGAACGACCATCAGTGTTGCCCTCGACCCGGAAACGCAGGAAGAGTACGATACATGCCAGAAAGACCTGCTTACATTCCTTCTTGAGTATAAGAGCTGTTCCGAGGAAGAGGCTAGGAAAAAGCTGAGAATGAAGGCTCTTGTCAGATTTATGAACCTTCGCTCGATATCCGGGCGAGGGAAGATGAAGGCGACTATAGAGTTTCTCCATGATACCGAAGAACAGATAATCGTATTTGCCGAGCATCGTGATGTCGTTAGTGCAATCAAGAAGGAATTCCCAGATGAGGTTTGCACCGTAACCGGTTCCGATAGCCAGCAGCAGAAGCAGTGGGCTATTGATTCTTTTCAGGCTAGAAAAAAGAGAATCATCATCTGCTCCATCAAGGCAGCCGGCGTAGGCCTTACGCTTACGGCTTCTTCCAATGTGGTGTTCGTCGAGCTCCCATGGACGATGGCAGACTTATCGCAGTGTGAATGCCGCGCCTATCGTAACGGCCAGAAGAATGCGGTCACATCGTGGATTCTTATGGGTGCAAATACAATCGACGGCTATCTTTATAGCTTGATTATGAAGAAAGGCTCAATAGCATCAAAGGTTACTGGAGAACAGGACTCCGCTATCAAGGATGCCGCTTATTTTGACGAGCTGGCCGATTTGGTTTTGCAAAATTCTTTAAATAAAAAATAATGGAAATTCAAGGAAAGGTTATTGCCGTTTTGCCTGAAAGAAGCGGCATCTCTCAGAGAGGAGAGTGGAGGTCTCAGACTTATGTGATAGAAACACAAGAGCAATATCCTAAAAAGATGGCTTTTGATGTTTTTGGAGGTGATAGAATTGTTAATTTCGGCATTCACATCGGTGAGGTTATCAATGTTAGTTTTGATATTGATGCACATGAATATCAGGGTAGATATTTTAATCAGATTCGTGCTTGGAATGTTACTAAGGTGTCACAACAAGCTGCTGCACAAGAACCAGCAGGTGTAGCACAGCCAGCTGCACCTTATACCCCACCTGCACAACCGCAGCAACCACAATCAGATGGCTCCATCTTCTGATGGCTTACCCTTCTTATAGTGTAGAATTAATCAAACGATCATTCAACGCTTATGTGGTTCAACCTGAAAAATGCGTTTGAACTGGAAACGTTTAGGGCAAAAGTAGCCGAGTTGGAGAACAAAGGCGCGATGGTAGAGCTGAAAGAGAAACGTGGACGTTCTTTGAATCAGAATGCCTATCTTCATTTACTCCTATCTGCATTCGGCCTCCAATACGGCTACACTCTAGACGAAGTTAAGACGCATTTCTATAAGCTGGTAGTGAACAAAGATATATTCCTCAGAGAAGGGATTGATAAATTCACAGGAGAATGCTATAAGTATCTCCGTTCTTCTGCTGACCTTACGAAAGACGAAATGAGCAAATCAATTTCTGATTTCAAATCGTGGGCAAAAGAGGAAGCTGGATTTGATTTTCCTGATTCTGATGAATATATCGCACTACTGCATATTCAGCATGATATAGAAAGACAACAAAATTACATACAATAGCTTATGATGTTACCAACTAATATACGTCAGAAGTCTATCGAATTGTTTCCTAATGACGCAGAGAAACAGAAAATATTTCTTATGGGTGCTGCATTCTCGTTAGGAAACGATTTGTCGGATTTCGAGATTACTACAGGGCAAAAACAAGAAGAATATTATCCTTGCAAAGAGGCTCTTGATATGTGGCTTGCATACAAGAAAGAAAAACGTCAGTCTTACAGGCCACGTGGGTTAGAAGCTCTTAAAAAGAAACTTCTACAGTTGTCAAATGGAAATCCTGAATATGCAAAGGTTATCGTTGAGTATTCAATGGGAAACAACTACACTGGGCTGTTCGCTCCTAAAAATAATGGTGTAAATAGTTATGAACAACAGCAACGAACTTTCAACAAGATTAACTCAATCCTTGCCGGATGAGTATAAAAAAGCAATCGAAGAATTTGGCGCACAATACGCTTTGTTCTTAAATAAATACCCGACTCTTCAGAAGCGAATCAGCAGTGTTCCTACGGTATACGACTCTGTAAAGAACGGCGGTCTTTCGTTTGTGGAAATTGACAAGTATTTCAAGGATGGGGCAAGCGAATGGTGGATTAAAACAATGGTCATAGACTTATTTATGGTCCTTGGCGCGTTCGATGTCACTACTCCTTACCAGTTTAAGGCGATTGCTCAGAGAATCAGGCAGGAGTACTACCATGTTACACCTAGCGAGCTCACAAGGTTCTTCTACGAGTTCTCGATGGGCGAGTATGGAGAAATCTATGTCGGTAAGACCGTGAATCCTCAGAGACTATTCATCGCCCTCGACAAGTATATTTGCAAGGTATACGAAAAGAGAGCCGAAATAGACAGCCAGAGAAACCTCGACAAGCAGAAGATAGAGTATGAGAAGGCTAAGATGAACGCTATATCCTACGAAGAGTATTGTTTAAGGAAAGGCGTTGATCCGAAAGAATCACCTCTTGAAGAACTAAAACAAAAACTTGAAAAAGAATCAAAACGAGACAAAAATGGCAGACGTAAGTAAAATGGCAGAGGAATGGCTAAGTGAACATCCTGATGCGACAAAGAAAGAAATATGGATGGCCGGTTATTGGAAATCTACCGATAACTGGTGCAACCGAACCAAGTGAATTTTAGAATTATGACACAGAAAGAACGTATTGAGAACGCAACAACAAAGCAGGCAGCAGTATTCGTTGTTGTCTATTCTTGGGTTATAGTGAGAAACATAGGAAAGACAATCAACAGGGCGGTACACAGACGACCATGGCTGTTTGTCGTACTTTCAATAGTAATATCAACGATTGTTAGCATTGTTTTTATCGGAAAGGCAAGAGCGGAACGTGACAGTTACAACAAAAAACTTGTTCACACAACACAGTTGCTTGACAGTTATAAGAATACATACGGAGGGGGAGAGTGCAAGTAATGGAAAACTGGAATCCAAACACATCAAGAAGGCCTGTCCTTTCAGGAATACCGATTGCCGTACCTGACCAGAAAACGGCTGACCGAATGACTTCTTTATACTATCTCATGATAGGCTCTCTTGCTACGATAACTCAGACGGCTATCAAAGACCTGTATGACGAACTATATCAGAGAAAGGATCTGTTCAAGTTCAAGCTTAAACTTAGAATCAAAGAAGCTTTCTCTCGTTCGAATCAGCTCATTATGACGTTCAAGAAATATACATCTGAAATATCACAATATGACCTCTGGCTCGATATAACGGACTGTATGGAAGATGAGCTTAAGAATGATGTGAGAAATCTGTATTATGTTACAGATAACATTCTTCTTAAGAACAATATCAAGGAACATAGATTACAGACGCTTGCTTGTATAGCTTACAATATGTCTATCATGCTTCATGACATGAGTCAGAGATACGACGATGTTATGAAGGATGCCGGAGTAGGAACGGCAAATATCAAGCCGAGCGAAATGTTCCTTGGCCCAATGTACGGCATGTACACCTCTATGAAAGAGGTGGCGGCTATGATTATAACCGATAAGGATGCTGAATATTTTAAGGACGGGGATCAGATTTATACCGCACTCCAGGTTATAGCAATGAAGGTGTGTGACTTGGAGCGCATAGAGAAAGCTGCTGATGAAGGGCTGAAACTGAATGGAGTTGACTATAACGGAGAGCTGCACAGAAATAACTCTTTCACTCAGTGGACAGGAATACAGGTCAACTTCCTGGCAAGGAACTATGAAGATATGACGGACGAACAGCTTGCTAAGGCTCTCGGTCGTTCTGTCGGGTCAATTAAGGCAAAAATAAGACAACTTAAACTTAAAAGAAAGGAATAAAACATGAGTGGTGGCGCATTTGATTATGCTCAGGACAGAATTGCTGATATATATACGGAAATAGAGGATGAAATCTACGGACATCCTCTTGATGGCGAATGTGACGTGAATCTGTATATCGAAGATCATTGGTTAGAGGATTCTGAGAGAGAATACGTTCGTAAGCATCGTCATACAATACCTAACCGTAGCGGGTATTCTAAGGAGACTATCAAGGAGTTCAAAAAAGGTATAGCTCTTCTAAAGAGGGCTGAGGTTTACGCACAGCGCATTGACTGGCTGCTTAGTGGTGATGATGGTGAGGATAACTTCCATGAGCGTTTGAAACACGACTTGGGAGAATTAAAACGTAAAGAGCAATAGCTTATGGAAGATTTATCTGTAGGTTCTGAAATCACATTAAAGGTGGTTGAGATAAATAAGAAAAGTTGTTCTGGCTGCTTCTTTGACGATATATGCAGCAGTATTTATGATTGTGTTTGCAGAAGCTTTGCATGTACGGCAGACGATCGAGAAGACGGAAAGAATGTTCAATTCAAAAGAGTGAAATAATATGGCTACAGCAAATTTTGAAATTGGAAATAAAGAATTTGAGGTACGTTTCATACATGAATCAGGTTATCCTCCAACAAAGAATGAACGTGGTTCTTCATTGGTTGAGTATGATGTAACTACATACAAGAATAATCAGCCAATGATGAAGAAATTCAATCAAAAGAAACGAGTTTATTTCAACCTTGAAGGTAATGTTTATAAGAATAAGCCGAGTAACAAGGTGTGGTTCAATTTTTATAAAGCAAGTTAATGATTATGGAAGCAAAGATTAACATAGCAGAGATCCTTCGGGATAAGCCAGTAAATACGAAGTTATATTCTCCTTTGTTTGGGGATGTATATTTTTCACATGTAAAGGACAGTATTATAAATGTGAAACATCATGCAGGAGAATCAAAATTCCTCAATAGCGGCAGATATTACAATTACGTTGAATCAGAGCCATTATTGTTCCCTTCAAAAGAAATGCGTGACTGGTCCAAGTTCGCTTGGAAGAAAGGTGATGTATTGGTTAGCAATGATGGTAGTATAGAGGTTATCTTTGATAAATGGTACGATGATACCTATACAAGTTTCTATGGCAAGCATTATCTAAACAGCGAGAATGAGAATGATATAAGGTATCTTGAAGAATTTATTTGTTCAACATGGAAATATTCTCTTGAAGATACAGAATCTTTCCTGTTTTATGTTACTAACATAGAGGAAAGATTGGGCGGCAAACTCAATTTTGAAACTTTAGAGATTGATAAGCAGCCTGAGTTCAAGGATGGAGATATAGTGGTATATGGAAAATCAGTAGCAATATGCCGAAAGATTCATAAGCATACCTATTGTTTCTATGTTTCTATAGATGAAACGTTTGGATTATTGTTTGACTATAATACGGTATCATCTGAAGAGTGTAGATTTGCAGAAGAAGAAGAGAAGCAGGAACTCTTTAACGCTTTAGCAAAGAAAGGCAAGGCTTGGGATGCTGAGAAGAAACAGATTGTTGATTTAAAGCCAAAGTGGACTCCAAAGCCATTTGATAGAGTGATAACAAGAGGTGATAACGATTCTATATGGACTGCTAATATTTTCAGTCATATTGACCGATATGGGCAATATGTAGCTATTGGTTGTATAGGTGGTTATCCTTATTGTATTCCTTACAACGAAGAGACTGTAAAATTGATTGGCACAACCGATGAGTGGAAAGGAGATAATTAATAATTCTAAATAAAATACAACCTCCACGACACAGAATGAGCGAAAGTAAGTTAAGGCTTTGCCCACATACCTTCTTAGCCCCAGCACAATACTGATCGTGGAGGTCTTTATAAAACTTAAAAAATATGATAGACGATAAGGGAATAGAAGAAGCTGCACGACTTGACGATAAAGAATACTACGATAGATTATCGGATAATGATAGATGCTTCTTCGAGTATGGTTTTAGACGTGGATATAATCAAGCTTTAAAGGGATTGCTTCACCCTGCTAGCGAAGTTCCACGTAACGACAACGGAAAGGTTCTTGCGTTCTCAAGAATATTCTGTAATAGAAAACTCTACGACATGAACGCTATGTGCGATGAGACTACTTGCAATACATATCAAGAAATGTGGGAAGAGCAAGTCTATATGTTCCAATTGTCTGATTGGATATTCGTAGATGAGTTGTTTGACTTGATTACAAAAGGAGGTAAGCAATGAAAGAATTTAAAGTTGGAGAAAGAATTGTCTTGGAGATTACTGAAACCGAGGAAGAAACTTGCTATGGTTGTTTCTTTTTTGGCAATAGTGCTTGTGAAGTTTGGAGAAAATACCCATGCAGTCCTAAACTACGTAAGGATAATAAGAATGTAATCTTTGAAGAAGTTAAGGAGTAAGTGTATGAAAGCAAAAGATTTAGCAAAGCAGCTTTTAAAGAATCCAGATTTTGATGTAATATTTAATATTATAGATAATGGAGGAAGTTTTGGGTTTAGTGTAAAGGAGTTTAGAAACATTGATATTACCGATATAGGATATAGTGATAAAACCATTATCCTTGGTGGTGAAGAGGTTTAATCATCGTAAAAAAAGTAAAGCGTATGGAATTAAAGATAAAAACGCATCATGCATTACCTTGCCGTACAGAGGTATTCACTATCAATGGAAAAAGTGCTGAACAAAATGATTTTGGTGATACATATGACCATCATTATGAAGACGCAGAGCCTTATGCTTGTGCCGATATGCACTTTGACCCAAAGCCTCCAACAAAGGAAGTGTTAGATGAATACAATATCACAGAAGAAGAGTATTATAACATCTGCAACGAACTGGAATATAAGTTATCTGTAGGTAGTTGCGGATGGTGTATTTAATAGTAAAGTAAAGCGTATGGATAAGTTAGAATACATACCAGGAGATTTAGTAATGACAAACGGAGTACCTTTAGGTACTGCAAAAGATGTCGTTTACAGAGTAACATCATCAGACCCATCAAAAACTTTGAAGTTAGACGATGGAACGGTTCTGAAAGGTGTTGTCTGCTTAGAAAACATCGAAGGTGCGGAATTTGGAGAGAAAGGCTATCTCTTAGGTGACTGCTGTTGTTGGGTTAAGGATATTGTTCCTATTAATCTTGTGCCCGCAATTTTGGAGAAGAATGGATGGGATAAATCCATAGGCTGGTTTTACATTGGCGAAGAAGAGCGTGGCTATCAGTTTTCCAAAGAGTTAGATGATAAATGGGATGAGCTTGATAGAAGGACTTATGGTGACTTACAAATCTGTCAATGTCATAATCTTAGAGATTGGAGCTATATAAATGAATGTAATCACGATTTCCGTTTTGAGTTTACCTATGTTCACGAACTCCAACATTTATTATATGCCTTGCATATAGATAGTAACTTAAAAATATAATGATATGGCACAGAAATATATTGAAGGTGATTTTGTTATGTATGATAACAAAATCATGCTTATCAAAGAGCCAAGAGATGGAAGTCACTTTGACTTGTCTTGTCCTACAGAAGGTTTGGTGTACTGTCTTGTTAACATTGATGAGATAAAACCAATTCCTATTACCGTAGAGATTCTAAAGAAAAATGGATGGAAGAAAGAAATGTATCATGATTGGTATTATTTGCCATTAGAAAGAACTCTTTTGTATATAATTGAAGGTATAGGTATAGATGGTGCATGGTCGGTAGAGGTTGGTCTAAACATGAGTTACATTGCTAATATTAGTTTTGTTCATCAACTCCAGCACCTTTTCTTCGGTCTTGGTGTTAAACATGAAATGGAGGTGTAGGTATGGGTAAATATAGTTTGGATATAACGTCAAAGGAAAAACCATTTATAAACATAGAAGTTGAAAACGATAGAGTTCTTCTTGGTGCTTACGAAGGTGGGAAGATAGCAAGAAAATTGTTCTTTATCAACAAAGAACAGTTAGAACTTCTCATAAATGGTTTAATGGCTGTAAACGTCCTTGTTCACGATGAGGTGGATTTAAGTCAGTTTATACATCAAGGGAAATAGTGTTTAACCACCTTCGGGCATAAGAAGTAAAGCGTATGAATACAAACAGCTATTTACGAATAGAAAATGGATTTGATATATCTAAGATAACTGGGGTTATTCCTCAGAATATTGGAGAAGGATTTCAGTTTAATCTCTATGGTAAAACATATACAACTATTGGTAGCTATACTAAAGACAAAAAAAGACTCATGAATATCGAAATTAGTTCTTTTTGTGGTCTTTGTGGTGGCGCAATACATTATTACGCAACATTGCATATTGATGTAGCCAATGTGTGTGATAACAGCTCGGTAAGTGGATATTTGGGAGGAATTAAAATTCCAAATGAATATCAAACCATCAAGGGGGAGTTTGTTAGACCACTCACTCAAAAGGAGAAAGATAAGCAACCAGATAGATGGGGCTTTGGGTATCAAGTAGGGAATTTAGTTAATGCCTTTGAATCTCTTCAAGAGATTGAGAGTTTAATTAAAAACCTCAAAAAGAAGTTCTCTTCTAAGGAGTGGAAAGTTGAGATAAGACGCAATTATTAACCGCCTTCGGGCATAAATTTAAAGATATGACAGAAATAGAGTTATACAACGAATTACAGAATATAGAAGGTTGTTTAAAGATGGCTGATTCACAAATATCAGAGCTTCGCAAAAAGAAGAATGATATAATGAACGACTTTCTAAGTTTGTTACCTTTTCAGCAAGGCGACAAGGTGAAAGATAAAGATGGCAATATCTTTATCATAGAACGTCTAAGAGATGCCATCACTCTTGGCAAGAATGAAATCAAGGTTCATTTTCTTATCCGAAAAATAAAGAAAAACGGAGAACCTTACTGTTACGCAAACGAAGCTTGGGGAATTGATTATTTTTCCCTTGAGAAAGTAGTAGAGTAACTAATCATCCGCAAGGATATAAATAGATAGTAATATATGAGTTTTGAAGTTCCTAAATATCGTTTGCTGGCTTTATTAAAAGCCGAGGCAAAACTTAAACTATTAGAGGATTATGGAGTTGACGACTGGTATTGGTATGAAGATGCAATAAATGATACATTTAATGATGGCAAAGATGCTGTTAACAATCTTTCGTATGATGAACTCCTTAGCGAGTTTAAGGAAATAGAGTAACTAACCGTCCTTATAGGATATAAATATAAGTAATATGAACAAAAAAGTAAGTGAATTTGTGCGTAAGTATGTTGAGGAGCACTTGGATAAGAGTGACCCAAAACAAGAGTTTGAAGTGTTTGTAGTATGGCAGTGCTACATTCTTGGTAATGCGAAGTGGTTGTTATCAACAACGCTTCCTGATGGCATGTATTACGAGGTGACATACAACAAAGTCAAGAATGAGTTCTATCTCGATGCCTACAAGAAATTTGAGAATCGTTGCATTCCAAACAAGTAATTAATCGTCCTTATGGGCATAAATATAAGTAATATGAAAAAGTTTATTGGAACAAAGGTCATTATGGCAGAGCCTATGACTATGAAAGAAGCACAGAAAGTGCTTGGTAGAGAAATTAAGCCATCAACCATTGAGGAAGATGGCTACCTGGTAGAGTACAAGGGCGGATATAAGTCTTGGTCTCCTAAGAGTGTGTTTGAAGAGTCTTATAAGTTAGCAGAGACATTCTTGGACAGAATGAAACTGGAGTTTGAAAGTGAAATTGACAAATTTGACAAGGGTGATACCTTTATTCGCTCTGAGAAGTTTAACGAGCTTCCTCTTGTTGCAAGAGTTCTTCTTTATGCACAGAACAAGACTCAGAAAATGTACTGTGACTTGTTGGAGAACCGTATTGACACAGCAGAGAATAATTACCCATTGTTAAAGCAATTTGACTTCGGCACAGCCATCAAGTTTCTTGAAGCAGGTGGGGCTATTCGCCGTAGTGGTTGGAATGGTAAGGGACTGTTTGTTGTAAAGCAGGTTCCTTCTCACATTACAGGTGAAATCATCCCAAATATGCAGTCGCTCCCTCAGTCTGCCAAGAACATCTTGATGAGTCGTGAGAATCCTCACATTGACTACACTAACCAGATGCTTATCATCAATACAGATGGAAGAACGGATTCTTGGGTTCCTTCTTCATCCGATGTATTTGCGGAAGATTGGGAGGTTGTAGATGAGTAAGCCAGATTGCTCTAAATGCAGAAACTATAGTACTTGTGATTATAGAAAGCATGGAGAAATTTGTTTAGGTTGGAAATCCTTAGGAGAGTTTGTTTATTCTTGGGATGGAACATCAGGTAATCTTTAAATTTAACCACCCTCTCCTGCAAAAGGGAGAGGGTAAAAAGAAGAGAATTATGTATGTAGATATTTTTGAACTTACGCCAAGTGCACAAGCACCAAGGAATGATTGCTATAGTTGCCTGGACTGCCCACATTTACAAGATATTACATTAAATAGTACCGTCTGCCAGTTCACGGGACTGAAAGATTGTGAAGGTAAAGAGGTTTGGGAAGGTGATATTCTTTCAAATGTTACCAATGATAGCCCTGACGGAATAGTAGTGTTTAAATATTGCGCATTTTCTTTGCTCGCTAAGAATGGTCGTGATTTTTGCATTGCGCTAACATACCTTCTGAGTGAGAAAGATTCGTTAAATAGATTTAAGGTCGTTGGCAACAAGTTCGATAGACAGGAAGGTGAGAAATGAAGAAGTATGAGTATATGGTAACTTCAATAGTTATCAAGAAAGCTGATGAGATTACCAAGGTTCTATCTGATAAATTTAATCAATACGGCTATGATGGTTGGGAATTAGTACAATATAACCTAATACCACCATCTGCATTGATAACAGCATCTACGATACCTTGTTGCGGTTCAATCTATATACTTGCGACATTCAAAAAAAAGTTAGAGAAATAGCGTATGAAGAAGATTATTCTTATAGTACTATCTGTTCTTTCGCTTGTATCTTGTAGTGAGGAACAGAGAAAGGAAATTAGAGAAACAAAGATAGCTCCAACTGATGAATGGTGGTATAAAGGACACCATTATTTAGCCTGGAGTAGGTCTCAATGGCTCAATAGTATTGTTCACGACCCAGATTGCCCTTGCCATTTAGATACCTTGGGTATCTATGTAGTTGAGAATAATGATACAACTTATGTAATAAAAAAGAAGTAGCGTATGGAAAAAGAAGAAAGATGTTGCGGTAACTGCCATTGGTTTGACAACGAAGACGTTTACGGAGTAGGATGGTGCAGCAATAATGATCACGAATCATCTTGCGACCAAGTATGTGATGAACATGAATTTTAAACTTTAAATAAATAACAATGATTGTAAATATTAAAAAATTAGATCCAAATGCGGTAATTCCGTTCCGCAAGTATAAGAGTGATTTCTGTTACGACTGTGTAGCCGTTTCAGAAGAAGAAATCGCCCCGGATGTATGGAAGTATCGACTTGGTTTTGCGTTGCAGCCAAGTTTGTTGTTGAAAAATACATTCAAAGGCAATTTTGATAACAATATATGCTTTACTATACGCCCACGCTCATCAGTATGGAAGACGGGTATGGTCCTGTCGAACAGTATAGGTACTATTGACGAAGATTTTACTGGAGAGATTTCTGCTGTATTCTACCACGTCAAGCCTAATATGCCAAGGTACAAGGTAGGAGATAAAATTTGCCAAATTCATTTTGATATTTGTGTTGGTATAGAGTTCAAAGAAGTAGATGAGCTTAAGAAAACAGAACGAGGCGACAAAGGCTACGGATCAACAGACGAAAAGTAATCTATGACTGCTTCTAATGAAAGAATCCCTGGTATTGAAGAAAACGTAATAAAGCTGTACCCTACAATGTCATTGCGTGAAGTTGCAGATAAGCTTCATTGCGGCAGGAGTACAGTGAAAAGATATGCTGACAGGAACAACCTCAAGCATACGCCGGAAACAGAAAACAGGCTACATGAAAAATCTGTCATGAATAACATAAGAAGGTGTCTTGCGATAAGGTCAATAGACTATGTGAAAATGAGCAGGAGCAGAAAACGGCTCTTCCAGATGGAGTATGCAAGAGAGATTGCCAGCTTAAACAGAAAATCACACCTTCGATTATCAAGGGTTACAAGCAAGGCAAGAGTAGTAATATGGAGACTTTGTAAGGTATATGATTATTATTACGATAGAGATTATCCCTGGATAATCTGGTATGACTCCGAAACTAAAAGAAATCCGAACGAGAGATACTATACGGAAAAATATGGTATCAAATTCGAACAGGGAAATGAATAACAGAAAACTTCTGTGCTGATCATGTTATATGTTCAAGGGGTGGCTACACATTGCGTGCGGTCACCCCTTTTTGTTTGTAATCAACTAAATAAAAACATTAGAAAAAAACTAAGAACGTTTAATGTAGCTTTAACTTCCAGTATATCCAACCTAAAAATGCGAGAACGCCTATGAAAAGACAAACTGATGCAATCTTACCTATATTCAAGAATGCTTTATCGGTCTTTGATAATTGTTTCTCGACATATACTTTATCTTTCGATATTTTACTTATCACAGAGATTAAGGAGTCACACTTGCTACGATATATCGCCGTACTATTCTTGTATTCCTTAAGACTCGAAATACTATCTCTCAGTATCTGTACATCTTTCTGTGACACCTCGTGATATTCGTAGTGGAATCTATCTTCTCCAATTTTATTTCCATTTGCGTCATATTTCGAAGCCGTGCTGTCCTTTATATGCGTTTTCTCTTTCGCGGCGGATTTCACGGATTCATTGTGCGATGCCTTATATGATTCTAACTCTTTAATAAGCCTTGCGTTAAAGAGTGAATCCCACTTAGCATCATTGCGATTGTCAGTGATATATGTCTGTTTCTCTACCACTCGTTCTTTGGCCTTACACTTACAGAACATTGACATTACGAAAAGGATGACAGCGACAGCCATAATCACCCTTAGAATTTTATCAACCATTTTCATATTCTAAAGCATTAATCCTGTTTAACCAACCATTTTTGAATTTTTTGTTCTGAGGTCTTGTCTGGCAGATACGATCAATGAAATCTTTCCTTTCCTGCTTGATCGTGTCGAAAAGTTCTTTACTGTCTCTTGCATTGATAGCCTCAATAGTCTTTGAGCCGACAATTCCGTCAACAGAAACGCCCAGTACTTTTTGTGGAATCTTGATACCATAGGAACCACTACACCAAAGCCAATCAACAAGAATGTTTGCTACGCTCTGGTCTGTTATCTGGTCAGCTTTCCACTTGTCCCAGAAATAGCTCTTGAATACAACATTCCATTGCGCCTGTGTTATGTGCTTTAGGTCGTTTGCCGTCTTATTCTTTCCAAAAATAGAACGGAATGTTGTTAGCGTTATTCCTTTGTTAGTAATTCCACCAAGATCATCCTTGTCGAAAGCAAAACCTCCTTCCCAGCTCAAAATAAAAGGAGCAAGTTTATTACAGTTTGCCATTTTTGTTTTCCTCCTCGTTTTTATCAAATTCGTGATTCAATCTCTCAAGAATAGGTTTCCAGTAACTCGGCAATGCCTTCGCAAACTCAAACCTCAGAATGTAATAAATAACTCTGAATGATACATTCTTAGGGTACGCCTTGATAAGGTTCTTAAACGCATTGCAGACGTACACATAGCAGAATATATACGTGAGCATCTTGATTACAAACAAAGCCTCGCTTCCGTCGTTACAACAGACTATGATGCTGTATATGACGTAATCAATGGTCAGGTATAGCAACATTTCCAAAATGGCGTTTACGAACTTCGATGCAGAAAAGTTCTTGCACCGCACAACACTTACGCCATCGGCCCTCATTCCGCAGAAGATATTAAAGCCGAAAGCGATTACCAGCGCCAACACGAAACCTTCAGTCGGCGTTGCAAAGGCGAGTATAGCAGAGGAGATTGTCACCGCTATCTGCCGGATTTGGGAAGAATCTAACAAATCTATCATAATCGTTATCCTGAATAATACATAAAAAAATAAAGTTTCGGTTTTTAATTACAATACTCTGTTAATTCTTATGTAATCGATTGAAAATGAGAGAGTTAATTAACGTAATATAACTAATAAAATTTGGTTAAGTGGCTGATTATC
>JABLTS010076005.1_pt1 | contig 50285 bp, 40 predicted proteins | sample 7160081 | NCBI WGS metagenome assembly JABLTS01 (sample SAMN14651231, study PRJNA627086) | human gut metagenome | isolation source: feces | host: Homo sapiens | reverse complement strand
TATTACATTATGCTGTAACACAGACAAATATAACCTACAGGCAGTCCTGCAAACTATGTGAAATGCACTTGAAGTTCAATCGTGCTGAATCTTAGACTTTTCTTTCGCTCCCAGCTAGCTTCGTACATGGATGTACGGAGCAATGAGGCCGCGCCACGGACGGCGCGTCCGAATGGTAGCGTCACCTATAACTACCTATATGAAAAGTCTTAGAGTCAGCCGATTGAAGCTTCTGGCATTGAATATAGTGTGCAGAACTGCCTGTAGCTTATATTTGTCGTCCGTTCGTCACCAGCTAATATTCAATTAAACAACAATATAGAATATATTTATATGGAAACAATCTTTTGATAAATATGAAACGGAATTTTAATAAATGGTACTAATTTACTATGTTATCCTATGTACTTTTTTGTGCGATATTGCTAAGATTAGCAAGTAAGACATTATATGCTAAAGCATATTGCACAAACATATGCATGAGGAGGTAAAACATGAAAGCTAACATTAGCAAAGGTGCCCGCAAAGGATGGGCATTGATACTTGCAGCATTGATGGTTGTAAGTGTCATTATTCCAACTACAATATCTACCGCAAAGGCGGAGGTTGGAACAGTACAGTTCAATGGAACAGCGCAGGGCTGGCTTGAATCAGCTTACGCTGAGTGGTCTATTGACAAGGAAGCCGATGGATATACAGCATATATCAAAAAGGCTTCACAGTCAGATTCAGCATATGCAAGAATCGACAATGAACTTATAAGAAGGTACAAGAGTTACTATAGGGTAGATGCCATGGGTCTTTCGGCAGGAGACTATGTTATCAGGGTAGTACCAGTAAAGAATGGAAAAGAAGTAACAGCTAAGGCTAAGGTTACAGATGTTCTTAAGGTAAGCTCATATGACAGATCAGGCTTTGCATTTTCTTCTGAATCAAGATACAAGACAGGTTCAGGAGCATATAACGAAGATGGAACACTTAAGAGTGATTCAATTGTTCTTTATGTAACTAATGATAATGCTAAAACTGTAAAAGCAGGCATTATGGAAGGAAAGGGCGAGAAGGAGTACACAGGACTCCAGACAATTATTGATGCATATACAAAGAGTGCCAGTAAGGGTGTAGAAACAAGGGCACTTGATGTAAGAGTAATAGGATGTCTTACAGATTCGGGTATGGATAAGTTTTCAAGCTCATCTGAGGGTGTGCAGATAAAAGGAGCAAGTGCTTATTCTAATATTAACATGACTTTTGAAGGAGTTGGCGAGGACGCAAGCATAAGCGGCTTCGGTTTCCTTTTAAGAAATGCAGGTAATGTAGAAATGAGAAACCTCTCAATACTTAACTTTATGGATGATGGTATCTCACTAGATACAGCTAACTGCAACGTATGGATACATAACGTAGACCTTTACTATGGCAAGGTTGGTGGGGATGCTGACCAGGCTAAAGGTGATGGATCTATAGATATAAAGGGTGATTCACAGTATATAACAGTTTCATATGTACATTTCTATGATTCAGGTAAATGTTCATTGTGTGGTATGAAGAGCGAGAGTGGTCCTAACTACATTACTTATCATCATAACTGGTTTGATCATTCAGACTCAAGACATGCCAGAGTAAGAACTATGTCAGTACATATGTATAACAATTATTATGATGGTAACGCAAAGTATGGTGTAGGTTCAACTATGGGTTCTTCTGTATATGTAGAGAACAACTACTTCAGAAACTGCAAGTATCCTATGCTTTCATCTAATCAGGGTTCTGATGCTTTAGGCGAAGGTACATTCTCAGGTGAGAACGGCGGCATCATAAAAGCTTATGGCAACGAAATAGTTGGAGCAACAGGTATCATATATGCTAATGCAGCATCAGTTACAGGTGAAGCTGCCAATGCAGCAACATTCGATGCATATCTGGCTGCTTCCGCAGGTGAAAAGGTACCATCATCATACAAGACAGTAGCTGGTGGCACAACATACGATAACTTTGATACAACTAAGGATCTTGGAGTAAAGGCAGGAAGCCTTGTAGCAGCAAAGGATGTTCCAGCACTTGTTACATCTTCTAAGGGAGCAGGAAGCCTTGGCGGTGGTGTTATTGACTGGAAGTTCAGTGATGAAGACGACACAGCTTATGTTGTAGATAAGGATTTAAAAGCAGCTGTTACGAATTATAAAAACACAGAGCTTGTGGCTGTTGGTGGAACTAATGCCAACATAGTAACTCCAGAGCCTTCTACAGAGGAAACTAAGACTACAGAAAAGGCTACTACATCTAAGGCAACAGAAAAAGAAACTAAGACTACAGAGAAGGCTACTACATCTAAAGCTACAGAAGCAACAAAGGTAACTGAGAAGGAAACTACAGGTGCAGGTTCAGATACTAAAAACAGTTATGATAAGACAAGTCTCTCATATTCAGGTGCATATACAGATTTAAGTACAAAGAAGGATTCAGATTTTAAGAATGCAAAGTATGTTTCGTCAGCATCTGATATTCTTACAGCTATAAGCAGTGCTAAGGCAGGAGATGTTATCATAGTTAAGGCTGGAACTTACAAGTTTACAGATACGATAGTTATTAATAATGCCATGAATGGAAAAAGCGGCGCTTATATAGTTGTAAAAGCAGCTGATGGTGCAGAGGTTAAGTTTGATTTCTCAGCACAGACACTTAATGGCGCAAACAGAGGTGTTGTTGTAGATGGAGATTACTGGTATTTTGAGGGAATCAACTTCTATGGAGCTGGTGATAACGGCGTGTTACTTGCTGGTAACAACAACATATTTGAAAAATGTGTATTCGAAGCAAACAGAGATTCAGGACTTCAGATATCAAGATATGACACAACAGCAGCAACTAAAGATTTATGGCCATCAAACAACCTTATAATCAACTGTACAGCATTTGATAACTGTGATTATCCAGACCAGGGTGGTACAGGTGAAAATGCAGATGGTTTTGCAGCAAAGCTTACATGCGGCGAAGGCAATGTATTTGATGGATGTATATCATATTGCAACTCTGATGATGGATGGGATCTTTTCGCTAAGTCAGCTACAGGTCCTATCGGTGTGATAACTATAAGAAACTGTGTTTCATTCGGCAATGGAACATTATCTAACGGAGTTCATTATGCTAACGGAGATATGAATGGCTTTAAGCTCGGTGGTTCAGGTGTAGGTACACCTCATGTTGTACTTAACTGTCTCTCGTTTAACAATGGGGCAACAGGATTCACTGACAACAACAATCCATCAGGTCTTACAATCATGAATGCCACAGCATGGGGCAATGGTAAGTCAGCAAAGAAGGGCAACTTCTTATGCTACAGAGCATCAAATAAGGCAGTGTACGTAGGTCTTGTTTCAGCAAATGCTATAGACTCAGATAAATTTACAGGTAATATGAGTGATTCTATATACTATAATACAGGTAAGTATTACAGATTATCAGGATTATTACCAATACCAGTTGTTAGCGGCGACAAGAAGGGTACAGTAGTTGATAATCCATCTAAAGTATCAGGAATGTTTAAAAATGCTGTTGATTTTATCAATCTTAATGGTAATGTAGACAAGCAGTTAAGAAATTCTGATGGAACTATTAATATGAAGGGACTTTACGAAACACAGGGAAGTTATTCAACACTTGGAGCACATTTTGGTGTAGCTAATCAGGTTATAAGTGTTACAGGCAAGACATCTGGTGAAGTAAAGCCAACAGAGAAAACAACAAAAGCAACTGAAAAAACAACAGAAACAACAAAGCCAACAGAAAAAACAACAGAAACAACAAAGGCAACAGAGAAAACAACAGAAGCAACAAAGGCAACAGAAAAAACAACAGAAGCAACTAAAGCTACAGAATCAAAGACAGATTCGACTGTAAGCGGTACCAAGCTTGTTCTAAATGCTAATGATGTAAATACAGGAAAGTTAAAATCAACACTTACTGTTGATGGCTTTAAGATTGTTGCCGGAAGCAAAGCAACAGTTACAGTAGATAAGAGCAGCAAGGAATATAAAGGAATAGACTTTACAAGAAGAATCAAGCTTTCTGGTAAAGGCAGTACAAGAGGAAGAGCTATTGCGTTTAAAACAGCTGGAGAAGCTAAGGTGAAGGTATATGCAACAAGCTCAAGCACATCTGAATCAAGACTTATTAAGATAGTTGATAAGAATGGAAAGGATATTACATCTACATCAAAGATTCCAGGAAATTCACTTAAGTCAGTTTCATTCAGAGTGCCAGTTGCAGGTGAATATTATCTCATAGCCGAGGATGGCGGAGTTAATATTTACTATGTTGAAGTATCTAATGGAGTTGCATACTAAGTAAGCGTTTAAAAATCTTATCATGTAGGTTAAGAAAGACTTTTTGTCTTATGACGTTTACATCATATCAGTTATAAAATATAAGCGGATGTTTGTTATTCAGACATCCGCTTTTTTGGTAAAATAATAGTATGAACAATAGGTAAAAAATAAAATAGGATATGAATAACAGTATTGAAAATAATAGTATGAAATAATAGGTTGATAAAGCAGCAGATTGCAAATATAATAAATATGAATAAGATATTTTTGGTGTAAGAAATATAAGTATATGGCCAAGTATATTCAGAAATGTATCCATAAGTATAACTAGAAATATATTTTATAGAAAAGAGGAAAGAGAACATCATGAAGATAAAGACCGTTGCTATATTAGGAGCAGGAGCTGTAGGTTCATATGTTATATGGGGACTTGCAGGCTTAAAGGATGTAAGGCTGGGACTAATAGCACAGGGAGAACGTCAAGAAAGGCTGAGAAAAGAAGGTTGTCTTATAAACGATGAAGTATACAGACCAGAGGTGTGGACACCCGAAGAAGCGCATAATACAGGCGTTGACCTTTTGATAGTTTCGTTAAAGTATGGAGCTTTAAAAGGAGCACTTGACAACATTGCTACAGCTATTGGAGAAAACACTATAGTTATGAGTCTTATGAATGGTGTTGACAGTGAAGATATCATTGCAGACAGGATAGGCATGTCACATATTGTATATTCACTTATAAAGGTTGCCTCTCATAGAGATGGTAGGGGATATTACTTTAATCCTGATACAACAATAGGAATTATTTTTGGGGAAACAGCAGATAAGGTATCTGCATCAGACAAAATATCAGAACAGACACCTGTGAGTGACAGGATAAAGTTGATAGATGAGCTTTTTGCAGCCAGCAGGCTTAACTACAGAGTGACAGAGCATATAAAAGAAGAAATGTGGAGTAAGTTCAGACTTAATGTAAGTAATAATCTTCCACAGGCAGTACTTGGTGCAGGTGTCGGATGTTACAGGGATAGTGAACATATGAAGGCTATAAGCGATGGTTTAAGACATGAGCTTGAAACAATAGCTAAGGCAAAAGGAATAGATTTAAGTGTTATTGATAATTCATCGTCACGTGGAAGTGCAGTGCCGCCAACAGCAAGATACTCTACACTTCAGGATATAGATGCTAAAAGACATACCGAGATAGATATGTTTTCCGGTGCACTTATGCGTATGGGAGAAGAATTTGGAATACCAACGCCTTATAACGAATACACTTATCATATTATTAAGGCGATAGAAGAAAAGAATGATGGTAGGTTTGATTACGATAAGGGAAATGAAGAATTGACATATGCAAGGTGAAATTTGAAAAGAGTTACTACTGATTGAAGAATAGGAACACCAAAAGTACCTTATTAGTGGGGACTTTTAATATAAAATACGAGTGTATTATAAGGAGAAGATAAAAATGGGATTAACAGCAAGCCATATGTTTTTATAAGTTATAAGAGTGCTGATTGGAAAACTGTATTAGGTGATATTGTATATAAGTTGGTAAAAGAACATGGATTGAATGTATATTTCGATGGAGATTTTAGTGGACATAATCCATTATGGACAGATCAGTTTCCAGAGAATATGGAGTCGGGTAATTGTCGTGGAGTTGTTGCGTTTATAGATGATGCATATACAAAGAGCTATGTGCAACTATGTGTAGAGAGGTTCTTGGTTATGTTAATGCTTAATGACAATGTGTATGGTGTTGGCGTTACAATAAATGATATAGTCAGCACAATAAAAGATGTATGCGGAGAGGAAGTTGTAAGCGATATTACTGCTAATACAGATAAAGGCTACTTATAATTAATATAATTAAAAATGATTTTTTGATTTTAAAAACTAAGGAGAGGGTATGAAAATGTTGATTTTCATACACAGAAATGGAGATTAATATGAAGCGAAATAAATACAAAGATTATCTATGGTATACGGCACTTGCAGTATTTATTATATGTGTGATTGAAGGTATATTTTTCTACCATAATGTAGATAATCCGTTTCTTAAAGTAACATTAAACATACAGAATGCAATTAAAGCATATAAGATAGATCCTGATATAAAGCAGAAAGAAGCTATTGCGTATATGCAGGCAACAGGTGGTGGCATATTAAGTGGAATAATAACATATGTGTATTGTATTGCTGTTATTGTTGCACCATTCTGTACAATAGGTGCATTAACCGTTCTTATCAGAAAACCAGCCAGCTATGTCAGAGGACTGTTTAGCCAGAGAAATAAAAAGCGCGTATTGGTTATTGGTGAAGGAAAATATAAGTTTCCTCTTATAGATGCATTGACTAAAGATTGTCGTGTTACAGTGGTTGAAAGCACCATACTTTCTGATGATAAGAAGCTTAAATATATAAACAAAGGTGTAAAGTTTGTGCAGAAGTATCAGGATATGCATATGGAAAGTGTAATAAAAATGCTTGATATGTGTAAATTCAGTGATGTTTTTCTGTGTGATGATAATTCAATAGAAAATATTGAATGTTTAAATGCATTTACAAAGAGCTTTGAAAAAAATATAAATGCATCTGAAAATAAAGAGTATCTGCAGATTCATCTGTGCTGCAATGACAATTCAATGGCAGAACTGATAAGACAGTATTATGATAAAATAGATACAAGAACTTTTGATCTTGACATAGTAGATGTTAATAAAATGGCTGTCAATAAAATGTATAAAGAACATCCTGTATATACAGCTAATAAGGGGGATGATTATGATGTTCATATAGGAATCATTGGATTTGGTGATTTTGGCCAGAGTGCATTAATACAAGGACTTAATATGTCGGTTTTATCAGCAGAGTCTACTATATGTATAGATGTATTTGATAAGGATATGGAATCAATAATAGGAAGTTTCATGAAGAATTTTTCAGTTGATGTCCTGAAGGGATTGAAGTTCATAAAAGAAGATATATATGAAGGTAAAAGTATTGAATATTATGAATTGAAATTTCCATTTGATACAATACCAGATCAATTTGGTATAGATGGAAAGGTATGTTTAAGATTTTTTAATACGGATGCAAGGACATTACAGTTTAACAGTATTTTTAAAAGATGTAATGACGACAAATTATTTACATATCTTATTGTGGCAATGAGTGATACACATTTAATGTCTAATACACTTATTGAATTGAAGCAGCTGTTATACAATAAGGGTGATAGCTGTATTAATATTCCTATAGTTGTCAGGGCTAAGGAAAACAATGATTTTGCTAATATTTATGGTGAGAAGAATCTATTTACAATAAACAAGAATAAAGATATTTTTTCATATGCTTCTATAACTAATCGTGATATTGTAAATGATGCAAAGATATTTAATCATAGATACAATATGTTGTATGAAATAATAAGCAGATATAAAGCAGATAAAAATATTGTTGTGGATGATAAGTTTATGTTATCTGAAGATATAGAGGAACGTCTTAAGAAAGATTCAATAGAGCTTAAAGAGAATAAGAAAATATCAGAAGAAATAGATGAGGTATGGCATAATAAGGGCATATTTGACAGGGAATCAAGTATAGCACAATCATTGCATCAGGATATTAAAAAATGGATTATTTATGAAAAACATGCATATTCTCTTACAGATAACAGAGAAGAGCTTGAAAGAATTGAACACAGAAGATGGAATATTTTCATGATAACACATGGCTTTAAATATGAGAAAGCTGAAAGAAAAGATATGTATGCTAAAACACATCCATGTATTTCAAAATGGGAAGTTTTGAAGGTAGAAAAGCCAGATACATTAGAGTATGACTTTACACCATATTACATATTAAAAGCAGACAGATGATTTAGATGAAGTCATACATTCGTAATATAAATATACGGACGACAGCATATATGAGGAAAGCAGGTGCGCATACATCAACGATGCCAGAAGCTCCAATTGGATATTTCTAAGACTTTTCATATAGGTAACGGCAGTTGTCGCTACCGTTCGATACGGGACATCCATGTCCCATATCTCACTTCCACAGACATCCGTGTCTGTGGATAGCTATGAAGTAACGGAAAAGTCTAAGAACTATCACAATTGGACTTCAAGTGCATCTTATGATGTATGCGCGCCTGCTTTCCTCATATATGCTGTCTGACTTTGACTTAATTTACGAAAAATGAATGTTATGCTAAATCAGAGGAGCCGCGCAATGGACGGTGCGTCTGAGCGGTAGCGTCAGCTGACATAGTTTATATGGAAAGGCTTAGAAATATCCAATCAAAGCTTCTGGCATTGAACATAGTATGCAGGATTGCCTGTATCTTATATTTGTCGTCCGTTCATCACCAACTAAAATTCAATCAAACTATTATTTGCAATTGTTATTGTACATTATTGTTATTTGGTGTATTATTGCCATTTATATTTCTGTTATCGTTCATATTTTTTCCGCCATTCATGTTACCTCCACGGCCACCACCATTAAAACCGCCAGGATTGCTGCCAAAGCTGCTGGCATTGGATGCACCCATGGTTCCTGCAGATTGTGTCCAGTTTGTTAATGAAGAACCATCGCAGTAAAGAGTGTATTCAGTGTTTGTTGTAAGAGCAGATGTGCATATCCAGCTATTTGAGTAACTGTTGTTTAATGTAAAGCTTATTATTTCATTACCGCTGGAATCTTTTACTGAGTAGCTTCCTGCGTTAAATGATACAGAGCTGAATACGTAAGAATTAACTGAATTTACAGGAGTTTCACATATACCGCCTAAAGCTACACATGTTCCACCAGTTATAGTAATATTTCCGTCAACATCAATAGAACCAGATACCTGACCTGATGAACTGCCGCCTTTCACAAAAACCATACCGCCAGACTGTGTGTAGCTGCCGTTAGAATCTATACCATCTGTATCGCCAGAACCGGTTGTTACATCAACGTATCCACCAGTTATATTAATAAGAGGAGTGGATGAGCCATCTCCGGTACATGCATTAATGCCATCATCAGCTGCATATACAAAGCTTTGTCCACCACTGATGTTGATTGTTATAGCCTCAAGACCCTCGTAGGATGTTAAAACATTTATATATCCATCAGTTATATTAAGCTCTTTATCTGCATGTATTCCATCATCACCTGTAGAGATTGTGATAGTTCCACCTGATATAGATATTATACCCTTGCCATCTTCGCCGGTTTCAAGAACACCAGAATCTGAGTTGGCATGAATACCATCATCAGTTGAACTTATGTTAATGGCTGCACCAGATATATTTATCTCGCTCTCGGCTTTGATTCCCTTTGTAGAGTAAGACTTTTTAGATGAATTTCCTGAGCTGTTATTGCCAGGCATACCATTAGCAGTTCTGTTTCCACCGCCAAAGTTACCTTTCATGTCAGGATTATTGCCAGAATTGCTGCTACTGTTATTCATATCAGGAGGAGTGCCCATGTTCCCATTGTTCTGAGCATTGTTCATATCAGGAGGAGTGCCCATGTTCCCATTGTTCTGAGCATTGTTCATATCGGGTGGAGTTCCCACGCTGCTGTTATTCTGGTTGTCTGTATTGGCAGTTGTTGTGTATGTCATTATAGTTGCATTGGATGATGATTTAGATGATGAACATTGATTCTGATTTGAAGAACCTGGGTTGCTGGCTGAAGAACCTGGGTTGCTGGCTGAAGAACCTGGGTTGCTGGCTGATGAATCTGGGGTGCTGATTGAAGAACCAGAGCTGCTGGCTGAAGAACCGGAGTTGTCGGCAGCCACGGCTTCACTATAATCAGAATAAGTATCTGTATATATATTCAGATTTCCATCACCTGAAACATCTACACCATATGCAGCATCTATGCCGTCACAGGCAGCATATATATCAATATTTCCACCAGATATTATTACATTTCCTTTCTGTTTTCCTTTGGTTGAAAGACTGCTGTTTGATGTTTTGATGCCATCGCCTTTTCTGGATATAGCTATTATTTCACCAGATTCTATAGCTACCTCATCGTTTCCTTTTATAGCATTATTTACAGCATTAATCTTGATGGTAACATTTTTAATAGAAATGTCATCTTTGCTCTGGATACCGTTGTTATAGTTGCCAGTTACTGATAATGCCCCTTTTCCACCCAATTTAAGGTCACATGCTGCATAGATGGCAGCATTACCATTTTCACTGGAAGAATTGTCTGAATTGTCGTCAGCTTCAGCTCTTGCATCAACTATACAGTTATAAGTGTTTTCCTCAGATTTGATTTTTACATTATCAGCATTTTTAATATAAATAGGTGAACCGTTAGAACATGTGATGGATGTACCATTCAATATAATGGTGATTTCGGCATTATCGTCAGCATTAACTACAATCTGTCCTTCTGATAAGAGTCCGGTAACGGTATATTCGCCAGCCTGTGTTATGGTATATACGGAATCATTTTGTGTTATTGTAGAACCATCAGTTGATGTAATGCTGAATTCTCCTGTTATTTCAGTTTTGTAGTTATCGGCATCATCTGCGTGAGTTACATTGGTATCCTGGGCAGTAATGCTGGAAGTTACAGTGGTATCAGTATTTTTGCTGTTGATTGTATAGTTTTGTGAACCACAGCCTGATGTCATAAGACACATTGCAAGAATAACTGCGGCTACGCATGATTTGTTTACTTTTTTTAAATTAATCATATATATTCATCCTTTCATTCATTATTTCTTTAGTTAATATAGATATTGTCGGATAGATATCGTTAATGCATATATCATTAATATCAATATCTATGTCAGGTGGATTCTAAAGTTAAAAGTTTTATTATGCAGGCATAAACAATGTTTTGATCTTCTGCCCCTTACATCTTATCTATAGTGTAGGTGGGAATAGTGAAGAAAATATGATGAGAATGAGGATATTTTGTGTCCTGGAGAATGACAAAAGAAAAAGCCGAGGCAGGGTTTTTATTCCTGTATCGGCTTTATTGGCTTTATCGGCTTTATTGGTGTTATGGAGTGTTTATCAGCGCTTTGATGTCTTCTTCTGGTGTGGTGATAGGTGCTATGCCATATTTTTCCACAAGAAAGTTCAGAATATTAGGAGACAAAAACGCAGGTAGAGAAGGACCAAGACGGATGTTTTTGATTCCGAGGTGCAGAAGTGTTAACAAAATGCAGACTGCCTTCTGTTCGTACCATGAAAGAACGAAGGAGAGTGGAAGCTCATTTACAGTACATCCAAATGCATCCGCAAGTGCCAGAGCAACCTGAATCGCCCCATAAGCATCGTTACACTGACCCATATCCATCAGTCGTGGCAGACCATTGATTTCTCCAAGATTAAGATCATTGAAACGGAATTTGCCACATGCCAGGGTGAGGATGATACTGTCAGAAGGAGTTTGTTTAACAAAATCTGTGTAATAGTTTCGACCCGGTTTAGCACCATCACATCCGGCAACCAGGAAGAAATGGCTGATTGCACCTGATTTTACAGCATCTACTATAGTATTTGCATGTGACAGTATAGCTGAATGACCGAATCCGGTTGTCACCTTGGTACCTCCATTGATGCCTTTTAATGTCTGATTTTCTTTATAGCCGCCAAGTTCAAGTGCTTTTTTGATAACTGGCGTAAAATCTTTTTTCTCATCAATATGAACAGCGCCAGGGAAAGCAACCACCTCTGTTGTAAATACTCTGTCAGCATAACTGCTTTTTGGCGGCATCAGACAGTTGGTAGTGTAAAGAATCGGAGCTGGAAGATGATCAAACTCTTTCTGCTGATTCTGCCATGCAGTTCCAAAATTTCCTTTTAAGTGTGGAAATTTTTTCAAGAGTGGATAGGCATGGGCAGGGAGCATTTCACCATGAGTATATATGTTGATTCCTTTTCCTTCTGTCTGTTCAAGTAAAAGCTGCAGGTCTTTAAGATCATGACCTGTCACGACAATAAAAGGTCCTTTTTCGATGGTAAGTGTAACATCAGTGGGCTCTGGCATTCCATAGCTGTTTGTATTTGCTTTATCAAGAAGTGCCATACACCTAAGGTTGATCTCGCCTACTTTAAGTACTGTAGGAAGCAGTGTTTCTATACTTTCTTCGTAACCAATCTTAAATAATGCTTCGCAGAAGAATCTGTTTACTTCATCATCTTCATAATTCAGAACATTTGCATGGTAAGCATAGGCGGCCATTCCACGAATACCAAAAAGAATAAGAGATTTTAAAGAGCGGATATCTTTATCGGCATTCCACATCTGCTGCATGTCGTATTCGTTTGTTTTACCACATGGCGACTGACATTTGCTGCAGTCAGGAACCAGTCGTTCTTTCTCAGCTCTGACTTTTTGTATCATATCTTCGATTGCTGCATTATCAAAACTTACATTTGTAACTGTTGTAAACAGACCTTCAATTATGACTTGTACGGTTCTTTTAGAAATAGCTGATGCACTGTCTACAGCTCTTGCAAGACCAATCAATGCACCTGTCAGCTCATCCTGTAATTTAGCTGTATCTGCATTTTTTCCACAGACACCTGCATTTCCTGTACAGCCAGTACATCCGGCTGTCTGTTCACACTGAAAACAAAACATTTTTTTATTCATTCCAGTAATCTCCTTATTAATCAATAATTTTTCCATCAATACTTATTGTTACAACCTGCCATGGTATGAATTTTCCGCTATTTTGAAGTGCATTTTTTACTGCTATCTCCAGACCACCACAGCATGGAACTTCCATTCTTACGATTGTCACACTTTGAATGTTGTTATTCTGAATAATAGCAGCCAGTTTCTCACTATAATCAACCTGGTCTAATTTCGGACAACCTATTAGTGTTACCTTATTCTGAATAAAATCCTGATGAAATCCAGCATAAGCGTAAGCAGTACAATCGGCGGCTATCAGAAGTTTTGCACCATTAAAATATGGTGCACTGATAGGTGCCAGTTTGATCTGTACCGGACAGTTCTCAAGTTGTGATATCGAATCTGCACCTGAAAATGGTTTTGCGGTCTCAGGCGTTTTTGTTCGCTGTATCTGCATGATTTTAGATCCTGGACAGCCGGTGTGAGGTGACATTGCATGGTTTTTGGCAGCTATTTTACTCTGTGCTTCTTTTACAGCATCTTCATCATATGCAGGTGCTTCTCTTTCCTCAAATGAAATAGCTCCTGTAGGACATTCTGGGAGGCAATCCCCCAATCCGTCACAAAAATGTTCTCTTACCAGCTCGGCTTTTCCGTCTATAATATCAATGGCACCTTCGTGGCAGGCAGTTGCACATGCACCACATCCGTTACATTTTTCTTTATCAATACGTATAATTTTTCTTATCATTTTACCCTCCATTAATAGAATTTTATTTTTGTTTCTGGTAGAATCATATTATAATAAATACAACTTGTATGTTTGATTTCCAACAGGAGGTGAGATTTTGAAAAAATATTTACCTATTTTAAAAAACAGTCCTTTTTTTAAAGGTCTTACTGATAATGAGATATTATCTGTATTGCACTGTGTAGAGGCAGTAACAGTTTCTAAAGAGAAGGATTCTTATATTTTCAGAGCAGCAGATTCTACACAGGTAATGGGATTAGTATTGTCAGGTTGTGTTCTTATTATTCAGGAGGATCTCTGGGGACATCGGAATATTCTGTCTAAATGTCATGCTGGTGATTTTTTTGGAGAACCATATGCGGCAAGCCCTGGTGCTGTTCTGAACATCAGTGTGGTAGCAGATGAGGATTGTGAGATTGTTTTTTTAAATATACAGAAGCTTCTGGTTACTTGTCCAACTGCATGTGGGCATCATCAGAAGCTGATTCGCAACCTGGTCAGTGTACTGGCAAATAAGATACTGATTCTGAATGATAAGATTACACATGTTGGCAAGCGGACAACAAGGGAGAAATTATTGTCATACCTGTCAGCAGAATCTATCAGACATTCGTCCTTGTCCTTTGATATTCCTTTTGACAGGCAGCAGCTGGCAGATTATCTTTGCATTGACCGCGCAGCAATGTCTACTGAGATATCAAAACTGCAAAAAGAAGGTTTTATAAAAACAAATCGAAATCATTTTGAGGTGCTTTGTAATAATGATACAAATGTAAGCGATATTTCCTTTTGTCGTGGAGCGGCAAATGTTGAATAATTAAATAACATATGATAAATTGCAAATGCGCCTTAAAAAAAGTCACGTTTAAAAAAAGTTCCCATTAGCATATTGTGGAAGATATTGAATTGGCTGTGGGATTTTTCATTATTTTAACACTTGAATACATCAAAATAATATTGAAGAAATCAATATAACCAAGTATACTCATTTAAGTAAATGGGTTACAGAGTTATAGGAGCGATATGGAGCTGTAACGAGTTTATTATTAGGATAGGAAGGATCAACTATGACTATTGAATATCAGAAATCTGACGATATTATGCCAGATTATGAGAAGATATGCGATAAAGCAGAAATACAAGAATCCTTAGAAATCCAGTAAAATCAATATATACAGACTTATGCGAGGTTATACAAAGATGGTAAAAATATTATTTGTGTGCCACGGCAGTTTATTAACAGTACTGGCAAAGCATTGAATTTACTGGATTTCAGCTATTATATTGTGATTTTTACCAACGATTTACCAAAATTAATTTGAGCCCTGGCAAATTGTGCTTTTTAAATGATTCATAAAAAATATCAAATTAACACAAATGCCAAAATAAAAGAGTTGTAAAAATGTCACGAAAATCATATAATAATCGTGACAAAAGGAGACACTCATATGTCAAATGGAATTTATCCGAAAATCAAAAAAAGAATAGAATTATCAGATTATGGAACTGTGTTCGTTACTTCGGATTTTGCAGATTTAGCAGCAATAACAACTGTGAGAAAATGTCTTGGCAGACAGGTAGAAGAAAAGACAATTCGCAGAATTATAGATGGGGTATATGAGAAGCCTGTGTATAGTAGTTTTCTTAAGGAAAATGTTCCTGTTAATCCGGAAGCTGTTGTATATGCTATTGCTAGAAATTTTCATTGGACTATTGCTCCCTGTGGGGATATTGCTTTAAATAAACTCGGATTATCAACACAGGTTCCTGTAGTCTGGTCATATATCAGCGATGGACCATATAGAAAATTCTCATGGGATAATATAACTGTTTCGTTTAAACACAGAGCAAATAGAGAAATATCATTTATGTCTGAATCTACAATTTTAGTAATTGAAGCATTAAAGACATTAGGCAAAGAACGAGTTGATGATAATGTCATATCAAAAATAAGAAATCGATTATCAAAAGAAGAAAAAATAAAAATGCTAGAGGAAGCCACAGGTGTTAGTGAATGGATATACGAAGTGGTTAGAAAGGTATGTGCTGATTAATGAAAAATATTGCAAGACTACAGATAAAAGAGAGAACTGAACTTTTTCAGGCTACTGCAATTTCAGTGGGAATGCAACCTAATGTAGTTGAAAAAGATTTTTGGGTTTGCTTTATGATAGATCATCTTTTTCATAATTGTAAGTATAGAAATGCTTTTGTATTTAAAGGTGGTACAAGTCTTTCAAAATCGTATCATGTGATTGAGCGTTTTTCTGAGGATATAGATCTGATAATTGACTGGAGAAAAATCGTAAACAGTGTTAATCCATGGGAAGAAAGATCAAAAACGAAACAGGATCAGTTCAATAAGCGAATAAATGCAGAAGCTGCGAAATTTTATAAAGAAGAACTAGCACCTCGACTAAATATAGAAATTGAAGAAAAACTAGGCAGAGAAGAATGGGTGTCGGTTGATAAAGAAGATGAAATGGTTATCAATTTTTATTATCCGCAGATATTTGAAACAGGATATTTACGGTCGTGTGTTAGATTAGAGATTGGACCATTGGCAGAGTGGCTACCATCACACGAGACAGTAATTACACCATTTGTAGCGGAGAAATATCCTTCATTGTTTGAACAAAAAAATACATCAGCTCTGACAATTGATGTGGAAAGAACTTTCTGGTAAAAACTTACAATATTACATAAAATTGCAAATTTTCCTGAAGAGAAAGTTTTACCGGTCAGGTATGCACGACATTTGTATGATGTATATAGTATGGGGAATTCATGTGTAAAAGAAAGTGCATTTAAGAGAAAAGAATTGTTAGAAAAAGATATTACATTTAAACAGAAATTCTATTATGCAAAGAGTGCACATTGTAAGTTGGAAGAAGAGGTACATAGCTTGGAATAGCAGGAGTGGCAATTTGCAATTTTTGAAATAGACAATATGATAAATAATTATTGGGGAAATATTAAAAATGGAAGTAAGACAAATATCAAATAGAAAAAATAAGATTTGTTTGCGTGTGGGAATTGGCATGTGTATCATAAGTGCTATAGAAATGCTGTTGATAAAATTTTATTTTAAATCTAAATGGACAGGTCGAAATGTAGATTTATTTTTTTTATTGCTTGGTATCATAGGCATTTTAATGATACTAATAGCTGGTGTTAATATTGTAAGTAATATCGGAATAAATAAGTATCTAAAAAATTCACCATATGGCATAGATTATCAAAAAGAAATTTCAACCTATAAAATAATTGGGAAAAATAAGAAAAAAATTAAAAATGGGGCTTTGGAATTTGAAAAATATAGTGCTTGGAAAGAATATATCGAGAAAAAGTTTGAGGCGATTATTGATAATGAAGATGCGTATCGTTTTATGGTTAGAAGACTTAGAAATAAAGAAGGTTATAAAGAATTAATTACTTCATCAGTAATTCCAATAGAAATTGGAATGTTTACAGTATTTTATTCTACTGGCATAGATATTTCTAAGATAGGTACAATTCTACCTATATTGGTTTCAGCTATTTTTTTACTTATTATTGTGATGGTAAATTATCTTGACTGTAAAGAAGAGATAAACTTTATTTTAGATTTCAATGAAATAATATTTCCATCAAAAGTACATCTAAAAAGCACCTCTTATCATCAAGCTCCTTGAGATTGTTATATAAGAAGTATATTAAAATGCAATGGGACTTTCAGATATACAGTATTTTGTGATGATGAGAAATAATTAAAATCGATAACTTACAATCTATCGGATGATGGATTATCTTATGATAAGTTTGTGGATATTATATTAATTATATATAATAGTGGAAGGAAATTTACCAATATTTTTACCAATTTTGCAGACAAAAGTATGACAAGATATATCAATATATGCCGAAATATGCCAGATTATATGTACTTGTAATCTGCTGCGTGGCATACTAACGTAAATGAAATTAGTGTATTAATAGGCATTTGCAAAGATATGCAAAGTTATACAAAAATATGAAAGGATATTACAATTATGATTAAAGTACTCTTCATCTGCCACGGCAGGTCAGTTGGATAGGTAAGCAACTCTTTGTAAATTGGGGCAATATTGGGCATAATAGGGCAGATGAATTGAACGATACTATCAACCTTACTACTAAGAGGGCAAGATTGAATGCATAAATGATATATATTCAAATAATAAACAGCTATGTAATAGTTCTCACCATTACATAGCTGTTTGTAGTTAGAATTACATTGGTTTTATGCTTGTTTCGATACAGTTTATTTCTTCTTGAGATAATCCAAATTTCTTATATAGCTTTTCATCGGTCCATTCTTCATTGAAATCAACAATAGGTACAAAACGATATGTCTTACTTGTTCCGTGTTGACTGATTTTGGCTAAGCTAAGTAAGAAACGAGCAAATTTCGTTCTCATATAATTGGATAAATTCTTGGCCGTTGTTTCGGATAAGCCGAGTGTATGACCTACAGAGAGAAATGTTTCAGTACAACATGAACCGGGCTCTCCGATAAAAGTATTTTGGTTATCATCATTCAACTCAGTTCCGATGTTGTTTGCATATGGCATGTAGACTTTCCAAGTATCAATCCACTCAGCATGTGAGAGGACAGAAGAACGCTCGATAAATCCTCTAGCTTTTGCCTTCCCATAACAAATAATTGGGGTGCTTAATCCATCTTCTGAATTGTGAAAACCAGGATCTTTAACAAAATTTCCTTCTAATCCAAAAGGTTTTCTTGGAGAGATAATATCGGATAATGGTTTGATAGTGCCATCTTCAGGCATTACTTTATCAAGAATACTAATTGCTTTGCCATTGCGGATAAAAATATCTAAATCTCTTGTTATAAGTAATCTTGAATCTACATATTCTTTTCCGGCTTCTTCATGTGTGACAATTTTTATTTTATTTATGCTTTCTGTGTTGTTATACTTATCATCCCATAATAAATAGCAGATACCACCTCTGTTGTTTGTATCTGGAAAAATGTCTTCAGGATGGATACAATCATGCAATTCTCTAATTTTGATGTCGTGTAGCATGCTATCTCTAAATTCATCTAATCCTTTTCCACCAGCATACCACTTGCTTGGAATTATTAGGGTTGAATATTCTGATGAAAAGTTTTTCGCCATATTAACGAAATATGGATATAATGGTCTTGCGCTTGCACCGGCGCCGCCGTCATCTTCTTGATATGGTGGATTACCAACAATTGCGTTAAATTTCAATGTTTCAACCTCCTCTGCATCGCATTCTAATGAAATATCTGCAAAACATTTATTTTGTGACAATATTTTTTGTATATGAGCATAATCTACATTTTGGGTATTATCAACAATACTTAATAAATCGTATGATGTAAACTGTTCTGCAATACATGAAATATCCATTCCTAGAATTGAATAAATCTTTCGTGTAAATTCATATGCTATGGATGAAGTTGGAACGGACAAAATCTTATCTTTGTAGAGATTTATGTCTATTCCAAGAGAAGTGCATCTGTTAAATATTACAATTGCAAATTCACCCATCTTGCTTGCGATATCCAATATGTGATGATTGTCTCTTGCTAATGATGAAAATGCTTCATCTGGAATTAGTTCAATCATTTTAGTTGCTACAGAAATAGGAGTAGTTATCTCAGATTCAGATAATTTACCGAATTTACCCATAGCAGTAATTGCTCTTTCCATAGCAGGAATGCTTTCGTCATGGGAAAGAGCATTTATGTTTTGTATTTTATAATCTAAAGCGGTCAGTATAAATGGATACATATGAGAAACCATTAGCTTTAAGATATTTATATCTATATCCAGATTTTTCATAATTCTTTTGCTATCCGATTCTGTAGAAATGTCTATAATGTCGGATAATGAAGTGACTTTTTTTTCTGTCAAATATGCAAAAAAGAGTATTCTGGAATAGTATGTTTTAAATTTGTTTCTTAAAATCTGAATCTGGTTTTCAATATCTGTTGTAGATGAAACAGCAGTATCATCATTTCCACCATTTGAATCTGTTCCTGTAGTATTTGCATTACTATTGCCATCGTTTTCATCAGTATTGTCAAATCCTGTACCATCACCTTCGTGTGCTTCAGTCTTTAATCCACCTTTTGAACCAAGCTCAGCTTGACGTTCTATCTCTGATTTTATCTCATCAATATCAAATAGATTATCATCTACAGGAATGTCGTTTGCTTCATCTTTTACTCCACGACTGCTTGAATATTCGCTAACAACAGCCATAATATCCGTTGCTGATACTTGCTGGATTTTTCCCTTATTGATAGTAATGATAGGTGATATTTTAAGTTCAGATGCCATTCTGTCTCTAAGATGATTATTTCCTGAACTATCAGTATTCACATTGTAAATTAAAGATTTTTGTTCTTGCATTATGAACATTCTATGAGGATCGAAGTCTACTAATAATGTTTGTGGCTTCATATTAAACTTAATGACTTTTCCTTCTTCATCTACATAAGATTGAACATATTGATTTTGTAATCTAAATACGGCTTGATCATATTCTTGAGGAGAGGAAGTGTCTTTGAGAAAAATCATTGTATCCCATTGCTCAACTGTACTTCCAGTAAGCATTCTGTTAACTGTAAGAGTTATAGTTTTTTTGTCAGACTTTTCACAATTTCTGATTTTATCTTTTATAGCTTGTACAGTTTTGTATGTTCGAGCACCGTCAACACCAGATATATTTATAATTTCATAATTACAAAGATTTTTAAATGAAGTCTTATTAGTAATAATCAATTCTTCTAATGCATCGCATGAAGCACAGTAAGGCAAAACTATAACCATGTGTCGACACATTTTTCCTTCATGAATTTTATCGTAGTCTAAAAAAGCAAAAATACTTTCATCGTCTTTGGAACCATCAATTGCTTCAAACAAGTCTAATACTTCTTTTTCGTGTATAAATTTTTTATGGTCTCCATCTGATGTTTTTTTTATTGACATAGGTTTTAATAATTCAGAAAGTGCATATGTAGAACCATTTTGTTTTAAACTATCCAAAATTCTTAGTGCAGACTCATTTGGTGTAAATGCAAATCGAATCATTTGCGGAAATCCAAAATAAGGATTATCCCATTCTTGATATTTGTCTTCGTCTTCTTCAATATATTTATCATCTTCATAGGAGATATGCTGCTTATCCCATAATTCTTGTTCCGCTACGATATCTGAAAACTGACAAAATGAAATAATATCTTCTTGAGAAAATTCACTTCCCATTAGTATTCTATATGGTGTTCCTGAAAGATGAAGCTTTATTCGTACATTTAATTCTTTTATTTGCTCATCAACAATGTTTGCATCTACAGAATCATCGCCATCATCAGATAGATTTAAAGTAATATCTTTGACAGTATTAGCTGTTTTTATTATTCGCCCGTAACTCTCGGCTCTGGCTCCATAGTGAGTTTCGTCGATTATTAGTAAATCAAGTTCATTTTCGAACACGCTTTTATGTTTAGTTTTAATTTCGGTGCCTTGCAAATCTTGAAGAGTCAAGAAAAGTACAATTCCTTTTTCTGAAGCTAATGTATCTGATACGATATTTTCATCTCTTAATAACTCTTCTGATGATAGAAAAACATAATCTTGATTAAAATTATCTGCGCTTTGCACAGTTTTTTTCCATTCTTCTCGAACATCTGCTTTCGCAGATACGACTAAAACTTTTTTAAAATTTTTGGCTTTAGCGCAGCACATTGCAGTAAAAGATTTTCCAAATCTCATTACTGCATACATCAGTAAATTAGTTCTGCCATTATCTACAGCATTTATAAAATTATCAATTGCTTCCTGCTGATTGGGCCTAGGAGTCCAATATCCGGTTGAAGCATATGTATATGTTTCCGGTAGAGCAGTATTGGCATTATAGAATTGATATTTATTGTCATTATTCTTGTAGCTTGTTTGGATATCAATAATAGCTTCTTCAACATCGGCTTTGGTAGTATCCTTAAAAAATTCTTTAGAATAATAAGTGCCGGGAGGAAAACCAACCATATCCTCAATCAATAAACGATATTTCCCTTTTTCGTGAATGAGAAAATCATGCACAGCATAATCTCTAAAAAATATCTCGTCATCAATAGATGCAGGATTACTGTACACTTGTTGTAAATTTGGAAAGTGTTTTCTCCATTCGTTCAGTCTTACAGTGAGAGCTCTATAAGTATCACCAACTTTTAAATAGTTTGGGATTGTATTAGTTGTAAATGCATAAATATGAGGTTTAACTCGGCCTGTTATTAGTTCTGAAATAAGTTCTATATTTTCCAAATCAATCACCTTCCTTAAATAATTCTGAATATGTGAGGGTTTCCTTTGAACGCCAATCTTTTATCTTGCAAAGATTATTTTTCACTTCATCAGCAAATAGACTGGTTTGTTGATATTGAGGTAATTTTTTTTCGTAGGGAATAGAATATGTAAATGCATCCATTTGCCATATATTCCATGCAATAATATTGGCTATTTTCTTGAGCAATTTAGCATCTGGAACACATTCAAATTTCATGTACATATTTTCAATAAATGTAAATAGTACATTTTCTCTAGCAATAATTAAACTATCTCCTTGAAATTCAAATCCATAAACGCTTTCGATACTACGTGTTGCCCATTTTATCCAATCATCTAAACAAGAAGTATTTTCGGATACAATGCGTAGTTTTCGGTCAAGTATGCCTATTCTGTCTTGTACAGGAATAAAAGTACCTGTCTGCATATCATATCTACTTGTTATATATGGAGCTTCTCCGCAAGTGATTTCAAGACGTTTTAGGTCAATATAATCTTGCCATCTGTAAGGCTTTTTATCTGAAAATACGATTTTTCTTTTTATTGTTTTCCAACCAAAACGTGTTGTTTTATTAAAAATGTTGTTATGACCAAACCATGCATCATCGACAAGATTTAATTGCTTATTGCAAACATAAGCTGGTGTAAAAACTTCTGCTTTTCCTTTTGTACGTGATGTTTGTTTGTCTTTCTCTTTCAAAACACGTGGTTGAATAATATTTAGATTATCATAAGTGATTTGCTCCGGCATTATTTGACAGTGTTCATCGTATAAGTTACCATACGAGAGATAGTCTTTTGTGGCCCACAGAATGTTTCTTTTGGAACTTTTGTCTGCTAATAATAGATCTAAAATCACGTGATCAAGCTCATAAATCTTTATTTCATTTATATCTGTTGAAAACATAGGTAATTCGATATTTGCTTTTGCCATATGTCCTCCTTTAGCCCCCATGGGGGAGTATTATCTCTGCGCCTTTTTGCCCTAAAGATCGATGCCCCTTACACACGTTTTTTCGCGAAATTGCATAGGGGGGATTCTGATGTCTTTTAACATATTTTATATAATATCATAGCACATAATTGCATGTATCTGGCTGACATTAGATACAATAATCTATTTGCCTTTCCGCCAAATCATATAAATTAATGTGCTTTTTTCTTGATTTTTTGAGCCTTTTCAATGGATTTTCGCTCACGATAGGCTTTTTGCTTTCGGGCATTTCGAACCTTCTGGCATTCTTCAGCATCACAAAATTCCTGTCGGTTGCTCTTTCGTATTATGAATTTACCACAGTTTCGACAACGAATCATAATGCCTTCTGGACGATTATCTGATTTCCCTTTATCTTCTGGTGCAGGGTCTTCGGAAAGCATTCTTGCAAGTGTCAGCCATGCAATATCAAATACAGAATTAATATCGGTAGAAAATTCTAATCGGTTAGTGCGGGGATCCACCTTTAATTTCATGGTAAATTCCGGAATGATGTCAATAAGAGCATTCCGCAATTCATCGTAATCGTCATATGGTGTAGTAGCAAATTCTCCGGTTGGAGGTTTTTCTGACGGATGATTTTTAATGTACTCATTATCAATTCGCATTTCTTCTATGAGATTTCCTTTTGCATCCCCATAATCTAAATCATTCGGTATTGCAACGATAGGATGCTTATATTTATCAAAGAAAGAGTAGCCCTCAAAGTATTTTCCTTCTTTGGATAAATCATATGCAGCTTCGTCATTGGCAATACAGACACCTTCGAGAGCAACATAAAACATGACTGCATTATATAATTTTCCAAGATCATCTAAGAAGGTGTTAATCTCAAATGTTCCGTCTTTTTCTACCATTTCTGCATCGAAGCTATTTATATCAAAAGATTCATTCAATTCAGAATAGATGAAATCAATATTATATGGATGCATATTATTTGTACACCATTCCATGATGAGCCGTGTATATGGAATTTTATTATCAAAGCTGTTTATCTGCATTGCCAGATTGCAAAGGCTGGTAAGCAGTCCCTGTCCGGAAAGAAAATCTTCTTTAGGAAAGATGGGTTCATATCCGGGGCGGCAAAATGGTGTTGCACAATAATCATCGCTTTTATCAATATCAAGTTCATATTTCTTGAATCGGAAAGGGTGGTAAATCAGTTGCCCGATACCACCGATTTCTTTAAATCCTAATATATCTGTTGTTTTATCTGCTTCTGATGGAATCGTTTCATCATTCCAGTTTAATGGCATATCATACCTCATTCCAATCGTTAATTCGTAACCGTTAGCGTTACCGTCAGTTTTTGGACTTCGGTTACATTATAGCTTAAAATATTCATGAAAACAATAAAAAGTTACACAAAATGCTGTAACGGATTTGTACCTTGACAATTTCATACCGTTCTCAATGAACAAGCCTTTGTTACTGCGGGGACTGGTAGCCGCCATGAGCGGTAGCAGAGAAACAATTATTGAAGAGACGGACATAACCAACTCTACGGAAGGAGCAACATCTTATGGAGAAAACAACTATGAGTGTGCAGGAATTATCTGCACAGATGGGAATCAGCCTGCCAAAGGCATATGAACTGGTAAAGACACCGGGATTTCCGACAATACGAATCGGAGCAGATGAGCCTACTGGTATCTTCATAATACAGATGGAGCTAAAACAGCACTGACAGCAGAAACGCTGACTTATGATGATGTGATTTCTTTATATTTTAGTGTTGATAAGGAATATAGAAGAAATGGCATCTGGCTTATGAATGATAAGACGGCACTTGCACTCAGAAAGCTGAAGGATATCGATGACAATTATTTGTGGAATCAGACAAATGATACAATTCTTGGAAAACAGGTTATTATTTCGGAATATATGCCGGCTATCGAAACAGGTACTAAGCCGATTGCATTTGGTGACTTCTCATATTACTGGATTGTAGGAAGAAAACCTGTGTCGGTAAGAACATTGTTGGAAAAATTCGTATTATATGATCAGATTGGATATCTTGCATTTGAGTTCCTTGACGGAAAACTTGTAAGAAATGAAGCAATCAAGGTTATTCAGATGGCAGATGAAAGAAAGTAATCATAGATTGTTTGATTTTAATTCTATCATCTTGAATGGGATATATGCCCCTTGTATGGTATTTCGCTGTATTGGGTGTTAATACCCCGTTCAAATTCGCAGTTTTTGTGCGTGAATGGGCGGCACCGTTGCCAGGCATAAAAGGTGACAAAGATTTAGACCGCCCATGGGGGGCAAATATCACAGAATCAGAGTGAAAATGACAAAAAAGAAAAAATAGTACAAAGGAGTCAGCTGTGTGACCACCTTGTCGGAAGGAGAGATACTATGAATGCAGAAAGCAATGAAGCGCTTCCTGTTGGTGAGAAGTATATGCTCACCATCAAGGAGGCAGCAGCTTATTTTAATATTGGTATAAAGAAACTGAGAAGAATTGCAGAGGATAACCTTGGAACGGTGGCGGTGTACTGCGGAAACAGATTCCTGATCATCCGCCCGAAGTTCGAAGAATTCATCCTTAATTCTTCAGAAATATAGTTCCTTTTATCTGCCGAAAGTAGTTGCTATTACAGGGCATAAGAGCGAACATAGGATGCCCCCGAAAACCCTTGAAAACAGCCACTTTTGGCAGAAAGGAAGTGCTTTATGGCAAGAACAGATTTAGCAGAAAAGGATATTTTAAATCCTTCTGAGGCAATTGAATATTTTGTTCTGAGCCGGAGAAAATTTTATGATTTATTGAATAATACGGATGGACAAGAGTTTCTGGTATACTACGGAGAACGCAAGCTGATTCTTCGTGTAGCCTTTGAAAGGTATCTGCATAACTATCCAGAACTAAGGAGGCGGGTATAATGGCAAAGGCAGGAAGAGGACAGACAAGGCGGGATTCCAAGCGAAGAGTACTGCGTCCGGGAGAAAGCGTAAGAGCAGATGGAAAATATCAATATAAATATCATATTGATGGAAAACCACATTTTGTATACAGTTGGAAACTGGAACCTACGGACAAACTTCCCAAGGGCAAAAAACCATGTTTTTCTCTCAGGGAGTTGGAAAAGCAGGTAAATATGGATTTGGATTTGCTTTTAAATATTGTAGATGGTCAGATGACAGTCTGCGAACTGGTAGACCGATATTTGAAAACAAGGACAGGAGTAAGGCAAAGTACGAAACAGGGATATGTTACAGTACAGAGATTACTTGCAAAGGAAGCATTTGGCAAAAAGACGATACGAAGTGTGAAAACATCCGATGCAAAGCTGTTCCTTATCAAGTTGCAGCAGGAAGATGGGAAAAGCTACAGTTCCATTCATACCATCCGTGGAGTGTTGCGACCAGCTTTTCAGATGGCGGTGGATGATGATATTCTGGTAAAGAATCCATTCGGATTTCAGCTTGGCGGAGTATTGGTAAATGACGCAGTTACAAGAGAGGCAATCACAAAAGACCAGATGAGAAAGTTCTTAAAATTTGTGCATGATGATGTGGTGTACTGTAAATACTATGAAGTGGTGTACATACTTTTTCATACGGGAATGCGAATATCAGAATTTTGTGGATTGACTCTGAAAGACATTGATTTGCAGAACAAAACTGTGAATATCGACCATCAGTTGCAGAGAACATCAGATATGCGATATATCATAGAAACCACAAAGACGGATGCCGGAACAAGAGTATTGCCAATCACAGAGGATGTGGCACAAATGTTTCAGGCAATCATTGAGGATAGAAATGCACCGAAAGTGGAGAAGTCCATAGATGGATATAGCGGATTCCTGTTTTACGATGATAATGGAATGCCACTTGTGGCAATGCACTGGCAGCACCGATTCAATCATATGGTAGGCAGATACAATGACATCTACCGAGTACAGATGCCAAATATTACACCTCATGTATGCCGACACACCTATTGCTCGAATATGGCAAAATCGGGAATGAATCCAAAGACATTACAATACCTCATGGGGCATTCGGATATTTGCGTTACCATGAATGTGTACACGCATATTGGGTTTGATGATGCTGAGGAAGAATTGAAACGGATGGAAGAGTTTAGAAAAGCACAGGCGGAGATTGAAAAGAAAAATGAGAAACCGATGTCGCAGAAAATGTTTAAGGCAATATAATATAGAAGATTTGTGACGCTCTGGCTTTATGGCTGGGGCGTTATTTTTGTGGAAAAAACACTAAGCCACTGATATAATATATTTTGGAGAAATGTTGTATTGGAGGTAAACCAAATGAAACAGTTTTTGTATTTAGACACAGATATAGTAAATTCTATTATTGCTCAAGCGGAAAAGGGGATAATAACTCAAAGAACTATCGAGGCGTCTGAAACCAAAAATAAGAATCGAAGAAAATTGTTTTCTCCTAAAGTAAATGCATCTTCTTCTGGAGGTTTCTGGAAATTTGTAGAAGCAAAAGCTCAATTAGAAATGTCGGGAGAATTTGAAGGTGTTATTTCAAATGGACATGCATCTAAAGATGTAATAGAAAAAGTTTTGCATGACGCAGCATTTGATGAGGCATGCAAATATATAAAAATTCATGATGTTAAAGAAGGAATACAGGATTTTGATGAAGAAGGCAATTATCTGAAATTATGGAGGGAGTTTACATTTGTTGACTTAGATTACTTAGAGAATATTTTTCAGATTGGAGAAGATTCTACACTAATGAAGGAGTTGTCAAAAGAACAAATAGAAAAGAAAGCTTCTGAATCAACAAACAGGAAACAGCGAAGAAATAATAAAGATAAATTTAATCAATTGTTGGATGAAACAATTGAAAAGAGTGCTGGGCAAATTGATATGCTCAATTCAATGATACGTTTGCTGAAGAGACTGATTCCATACAAAAGGTTGTTGTTGTCTAAAGATGGATATATTATACCTGTTGATGATAAATATTTTAGAATTGATTCAAAGTGTATGGGATTTAAGTATGGAGGTTCAATCACATGCATTGGAATGGTGACTAATTTGATTGGTGAGGATTTTAACCCTACAGATAACGATAATGTTTTTGAAAAAATTCAATTTTCAGCACACGAAGCATTAAGAGGATTGCTTCCTACAAAAGAAAAGAACCTCTGTGTAATTTATCCGATTGCAATTTATTACGGAGAGTAATTATTGCATTTAATATAAGCAAAATAATAATGAAAACATATATTTCACGTATTTCAAAATGATTAGGAAGGATGATATAAATTGAGAAAAGTTTTGAAAATAATTGGATTTATAGCGTTGATAATAGTTGTACCATTGCTAATTGATTTGTTTATATTTGGCAATGCGTTTCCTAGTAATATTGACAATCAAGCATGGGCAGGATTTTTGGGAAGTTATCTTGGTGGAATAGCAACATTAGTAGCAGTTTTTATTACTATTTCAGATAACAATAAGAAAATAGAAGAACAAAAATTATATGAGCAAGAACGCATAGCAGAGGAAAAGAAAGCTGCAGTAAAACCATATCTTGATACTCGTTATATTTTCTTTAATGAAGATGCAGAATTTGGACTTAATGATAGGGTGTTTGATATTAAGGATGGTATAGTGGATAAGGTTCGATATGGTTTGACATCAATGGATGAGAAGTATATAAAAATGAGACAAACAGTACCTAGTTTTGTATATCTTAAATATATAATCAGAAATATTGGCGCTGGTAGTGCTGTAAATATGCAGGTTAATGTAAATGGTTTTTCTGAAAAAATCACAATTGCAAAAGATGAAACAGTTAACCTTTATATGCTCATTAGTCTGGGTAATGAAAAATCGGTTCCTTTTAATGTGTTATTGGATTATTGGGATGTTGAAAAAAGAGCACATTATAATCAGTCGGAAGAATTTGAGATTATAATTGATGGAAAACATCAAAAAATTCAAGATAAAGAGCGTAAGCCACAAATTGAAATTAAAAATCCTTAGTAGTAGGAATTTTCGTTTTACTACTAATTTTACTACTAACAGGTAGTAACAACTTGCAGGGTTCTGCTCTGATTTGCCACAATCTGTAATTTCAGAGCATTTTACAATAACCCCGGAATCCCTTGCAAAACAGGGCATTCTGGGGCAAAACAAGGAGAAATAAAGCAATGATAAAAGTACTATTCATCTGCCACGGCAACATCTGCCGCAGCACCATGGCCGAAAGTGTCATGACATATTTAGTTAAACAAGCTGGTTTATCAGACCAGTTTTATATTAATTCAGCGGCAACAAGCCGTGAAGAGATAGGCAATCCCCCACACCATGGGACGGTTGCCAGATTAAAAGCAGAAGGAATACCGGTCATTCCACATAGAGCAGTGCAGATGACACTGGATGATTATGAGGAATATGATTATCTTATAGGCATGGATACAGAGAACATAAGAAATATGCAGCGTATATCAGGTGGAGATCCAGATGAAAAGATATATAAGCTGCTTACATTTGCAGGTTCAGGCCTAGATGTAGCGGATCCGTGGTATACAGGAGATTTTGAAGCAACATATAAAGATGTAAAGGCTGGTTGTGAAGGTTTGCTTCACACACTTGCTGAAGAAATAATGTAAGGCTCTATAAGATAAGAATAAGTGTGAGTGTCAAAAAATGTGAGCGCTAAATGTAGATTTTGTAAATATTAAAGATGAATTTTACTGCATGTATCTTTTTCGGATTGCATCATTCGCTACAATTCACACTTACACCGTAATAAAATAACTAAAATAACAAAACAGAATATTTTTATAATCCCTGCATAAACTGTACAAACAGATATGCAGGGGTTTTTATTTTTGAAAACTTATATTGAAGAAAGGGTAATAGATATTGCTAATTACATAATAGATAACAATACTACAGTCAGAAAGGCGGCAAAACAGTTTGGAGTAAGTAAAAGCACCGCACACAAGGATGTAACAACAAGACTTTTAGAGATTAATCCCGCACTTGCTGCGAAAGTGAGGAAAGTGCTTGATGTCAACAAACAAGAGCGGCATATACGTGGAGGAATGGCAACAAGAGAAAAGTATGCACATCATAAAAATTAAAGATAATGAAGAACAAAGCAAATCTAAACTAAAGTATATTCAGGCATTACAAGAATATTTTTAACAATTCCGTCAATTATATAATATATGAGCAGCGATTATATAAAACAGAAGCAATATAAAAGCAGTGATTATATAAAGCAGAAGTAATATAAAAGCAGTGATTATATAAAGCAGAAGTAATATAAAAGCAGCGATTATATAAAACAGAAGCAATATAAAAGCAGCGATTATATAAAACAGAAGCAATATAAAAGCAGTGGTTATATAAAGCAGAAGCTGTATAAAAGCAGTGACCATATAAAGCAAATAATTGACAGGAGGAATACACTAATGCAATCTGATTTAACAAGAAATTCTGATAATAAGGATAGCCAGCAGAGCAGTACAGTATACACACAATCTGACTTTGCCGGTGGTGTTCCTATGAATGAGCCTATGGCAGAAAGATATTGTTCACCTGAAGCATATGAGTGCAGTGATGGGATAGAAGCAGGCTGTCTTGATAATCCCTATATTCCACCAGATGAAGTTAACAATAGTACCTTGAAGATGATGGGGCATAGACATAGAAAGCTTGAAATAAAGAAGGTTATTGGAAGGGAAATACTGGACTCAAGAGGCAATCCCACAGTAGAGGCGCAGGTTTTGCTTAATGATGGAACTGTTGGACATGGTATGGTTCCAAGTGGAGCGTCAACAGGTGCTTTTGAGGCTGTTGAACTAAGAGATATGGATCAGAAAAGATATTTTGGAAAAGGTACGCTTAAGGCTGTAAAACATATAAATGTTGAACTTAACAATACAGTACTTGCAATGGATGCATCTAATGTATATGCAATAGATAAAGCTATGATAAAAGAAGATGGAACTAAAGATAAGTCCAGATTAGGTGCTAATTCAATTCTTGCAGTATCAATAGCATGCGCCAGGGCAGCGGCGGCATCATTTCATATGCCATTATACAGGTTTATAGGTGGAAATGCGGCTACGACACTTCCAGTTCCTATGATGAATATTATAAATGGGGGTAGGCACGCAGTTGGAAGTGATTTTCAGGAGTATATGATAGTTCCGGCGGGTGCATCAAGTTTTCGAGAGGCACTTCGTATGGGAACAGAGGTGTTTCATTCATTAAAGGAAATACTTACTAAGAAAGGATTCGCAGTTACTGTTGGTGATGAGGGAGGTTTTGCACCAGATGTGGCTGATGCATTTGAAGTGTTTGAACTTCTTATGGAGGCGGTGATTACAGCAGGATATAAGCCAGGCGAAGACATTTATTTCGCGATGGATGCCGCAGCTTCCGAATTATACAATACTGAAAGCGGATTGTATGAGTTCCCAAGAGAATATGCAACAAGACAATCAAAAGTTCATGAAAATGTAGACATGAAACAACAAAGAATGACTTATGATTTACTTGATGCAAACAATGAAATGCTTGCAATTAAGCGGGATAGCAAACAACTTGTCGATTATTACTCTAAAATTATCGACAAATTCCCAGTTATATCAATAGAAGACCCGCTTAACGAAGAAGATTGGGACGGATGGAGAGATATAACTGATAAACTGGGCAATCGTGTACAGCTTGTGGGGGATGATTTATTTGTTACTAATACAGAAAGATTAAAAAAAGGTATAGCTTCAGGCTGTGCGAATTCAATTCTTATAAAATTCAATCAGATAGGAACGTTGTCAGAAACAATAGAGGCGGTTAAGATGGCGCATAAAGCTGGATATACTGCTATATCAAGCCATCGTTCAGGTGAAACAGAAGATACGACGATTGCGGACATGGCGGTTGCTTTGAATATGGGACAGATAAAAACCGGGGCACCATCAAGAGGTGAGAGAATAGCAAAATATAACAGATTACTGCGTATAGAAGATGAGCTTGGAAGTTCCGCAGTGTATCCGGGGATAAAGGCATTTAATATAAAAACTGAGAAATAAAGTAAGATTAAGAACACACCAAGAATCAATAAAAACAAAGTAAAAATTAACAATACATCAAGAAACAATAATAAGAAACTTCAGTATTTTGCGTGTCAACAGGTCCACAATTCCCATTTGCACTGATGCAGCTGTATTGGACCTGCTGACACCTGTATAATATAATTATATCAGCGAAACAATACTTAATCCGCTGTTTTTAGAAAGATTTACATAATCATTTCCACACTGTACGATAGGTTTGTCAAGAGCGTTGTCATTTATAAGAACTACATTGCCAGTACGTCCATCTGAAAGCTTTACGTTTGTTCCAATGTATGAAGCAACTACATTTTTAAGAAATGGAATAGCATATATAGGATCAAACTTGGTAAAGGCATCCTGATACATCATTTTAACAACTTCAAAAGGACATATAGGTGCACGATATATACGTGATGCAGTCATTGCATCATATACATCTGCGATAGTGATAATCTTGGCAACAGCTGGGATATCAGGGCTTTTAAGACCAAATGGATATCCGCTTCCGTCACATTTTTCATGATGCAGCAGTATAGCTTCTTTAACAGGTAGAGGAAGATTTTTGTCTTTTATCTGTTCATATCCAAGATTAACATGATGCTTCATTATCTCATATTCATTGTCAGTCAATGTACCTGGTTTATTTAGTATATTATCAGGTACAAGCAGCTTGCCAATATCATGTAAGAGACCTGCAAGAGTAAGTGTTTTAATCTGTTCATCATTAAAGTTCAGCCATTTACCTATAATAGATGCGATAAGTGCAACATTGACAGAATGAACGAAAGTAATGTCATCCTTGTTTCGCATGGCATGCAGCATATCAAACATCTGAAGTGAATTACGCGCTTCAGACATAATATTCATAGTTTCAGATACCATGGTGTCTGTGTCTATATTGTTTTCGGCAGTAAGGAATGAGTTGAGATTATCTTTTACGGAATCTACATTAACATTATATTCTGATTCAAAATGCTTGAATTCATCAGAGTTACGGACACGCTCATAATAGTTGATATTGTCAGCATCAGTTCTGGCTAAAGCAGCATTTCTTTCAGCCTGTGCTGCAGAGTCTTCCTCCTCATTATAAATGTTTATTTCAAGGACATGCAGACTTGAAATTTTAGCAATAAGCGAAGGCGTAAGAACAGTATCTTTAGGCGCAAGCAAAGAGCCATCGCTTAATATAATATCACGTGAAAGCTTCATTCCGGCGTGTGCATCAAATATAAATATAGTTTTGTCATTCATATATAACACTCTCCTTAAATTTCAAATATAACAGAACTGTTTGTATATATCATATGATACCAGGGTCAAAATGTCTGAATTTACATGAGTTCACTCATAGTCAGTTTAGAAAAAAAAATAACGAATATCTGCTAAATCCGGTCTGAATTTACATGAGTTCACTCATAGTTGGGGAAAGACTTTGAATCCGCTCATATATGAGCACAAAATACTTTATGAACCCTACATTTAAATATGAAATAATTATAAATTTAATAGTTTAAAAAGTCAATTATACTTGACGTGTAACAATATATTGTGTAATATTTTTATGGATTACAGATGGTGCGTGCAGCATTATGTGATCATAATTAAATATATGATTATATCCCTTATTTAGAGCGGTGGAGATACATAGGATCTGAGAAGCCCGGCAACCCCTTGCATTAGAACAGCATAAGGAAGGTGCCAACCTGAGCGAGATTATTCGAACAATGAGAGGATTTCGAAGCAGATTTCGGGTCCCTTTAAGGGACCTTTTTCTATGCATAGATATATCAGATATGTATGTTATGTATGTAAAAATGGACATACAATTTAAAATATAAGTATGCATCCATACGAAATTAGGATATAAGCATGTCGAATTATGCTTTAAGTCAGGCTATACAAGGCATAATCGGAGATACTTAATAACAAGGAAGTTTATTTTAGAAGGAGAAAGATTAGTACGATGGAAAAAAGATTATTTACATCAGAGTCAGTAACAGAAGGACATCCAGATAAAATCTGTGATCAGATATCAGATGCAGTGCTTGATGCACTTTATGAGCAGGATCCATATTCAAGAGTGGCATGTGAAACACTTACTAATACAGGTTTTGTTATGGTTATGGGTGAAATCACAACTAAGGCTTCTATAGATATCCCACAAATTGTACGTGATACAGTTGTAGAGATAGGTTATGACAGCTCAGAAAAGGGCTTTGATGGTAACACATGTGCAGTTATGGTTGCACTTGATAAGCAGTCAGCAGATATAGCTATGGGAGTTGATAAGGCTCTTGAAGCAAAGGAAGGTGTTGATAAGGACGATGAAGACCTTGGAGCCGGCGATCAGGGTATGATGTTTGGTTATGCTACAAACGAAACAGAAGAATATATGCCATATTCGGCAGCACTTGCACAGAAGCTTTCAAAGCAGCTTACAAAGGTTCGTAAGGATGGTACATTAAGCTACTTAAGACCAGATGGCAAGACACAGGTAACTGTTGAATATGATGAGAACAATAAACCTATACGTCTTGATGCAATTGTTGTATCTTCACAGCATGCACCAGAAGTATCACAGGAACAGATTCATGAAGATATCAAGAAGTACGTTATAGATGCAATTGTTGACCCAGCTATGGTAGATGCTGATACTAAGATATTTATCAATCCAACAGGCCGTTTTGTTATAGGTGGTCCTAACGGAGATTCAGGTCTTACAGGTAGAAAGATTATTGTAGATACTTATGGTGGAGCAGCTAGACATGGTGGTGGAGCATTTTCTGGTAAGGATTGCACAAAGGTAGACCGTTCAGCAGCTTATGCAGCACGTTATGTAGCTAAGAATATAGTTGCAGCAGGTATCGCAGACAGATGCGAAATTCAGCTTTCATATGCGATCGGTGTTGCACATCCAACATCAATCTGTGTAGATACATTTGGAACAGGTAAGTTAAACGATGAAAAGATTGTTGAAATAATCAGAGAAAACTTTGATTTAAGACCAAATGGAATTATAAATATGCTTAATTTAAGAAGACCAATCTATAAGCAGACAGCAAGCTATGGACATTTTGGACGTACAGACCTTAACCTCCCATGGGAGCAGACAGATAAGGCTGATATACTTAAGAAGTATCTTTAAAATGTTGTTGTTTAATTGAATATTAGTTGACGAACAGACGACAAATATAAGCTACAGGCAGTCCTGCACACTATGTTCAATGCCAGAAGCTTTGATTGGATAGTTCTAAGTCTTTCCATATAAACTATGGTAACTGACGCTACCGCTCAGACGCGCCGTCCATGGCGCGGCTTCGCTGCTTCGTACATCCATGTACGAAGCTAGCTGGTGGATAAAGGGAAAGACTAAGAAATATCACAATCAAACTTCAAGTGCATTTCACATAGTATGCAGGACTGCCTGTAGCTTATATTATGTCGTCAGTTCGCCAACCGAATGTATGCTAAACAACTATATTTATAAAAAAATCATATTTTTTCTCATTAAGTACTTTTAAAATTCCCTGTTTATGTATATAATGTTGATTAGCTATGAAATGTATTTTTTATTGCTAATATATTAATAAAGTAAAAATGTTTGTATATGTTTATAAGATGTATTGTTTATGTAAAATATGCAGATTGGACATAATTAATGATAACAAACAATAAGCTGATTAACGAACTTGATCAACAAGTCAGATTAACGAGTCAGGTTAATAAACTTGATTAACAAGTTAAATTAACAGGTTAGATTAATGAGCTGGATTAATGAGTAGGATTAATGAGTTGGATTTTAGGAGGAAAACAGAATGTTATCAACTGATATTGGAATCGATCTTGGTACTGCAAGTATTCTTGTATATATAAAGGGAAAAGGCGTAGTTTTAAAGGAGCCTTCAGTTGTCGCATTTGACAGAGATACTAACAAGATTAAGGCTATTGGCGAGGAAGCACGTCTGATGCTTGGTAGAACACCAGGAAACATTGTAGCGGTAAGACCACTTCGTCAGGGTGTTATTTCAGATTATACAGTTACAGAAAAGATGCTTAAGTACTTTATCCAGAAGGCTATCGGCAGAAGAATGCTTAAGAAGCCTAGAATAAGCGTATGTGTACCTTCTGGTGTTACAGAAGTAGAGAAGAAGGCAGTTGAGGATGCAACTCTTCAGGCAGGTGCAAGAGAGGTTGCTATTATTGAAGAGCCTATAGCAGCAGCTATCGGAGCTGGTATAGATATTTCAAGACCTTGTGGAAACATGATAGTTGATATCGGTGGTGGCACTACAGATATCGCAGTTATATCACTTGGCGGTACAGTTGTAAGTACATCTATCAAGATTGCAGGTGATGATTTTGATGAAGCACTTGTAAGATACATGAGAAAGAAGCACAATCTTCTTATCGGTGAAAGAACAGCAGAAGATATTAAGATAAAGATTGGATCAGCTTATCCAAGACCAGAAGTTGCCAAAATGAATGTAAGAGGACGTAACCTTGTTACAGGTCTTCCTAAGACAGTAGAGGTGACTTCTGAAGAGACAGAGGAAGCTTTAAAGGAAGCTACTTCACAGATAGTAGAAGCAGTTCATAGTGTGTTAGAAAAGACACCACCAGAACTTGCATCTGATATTGCAGACAGAGGAATCGTCCTTACAGGTGGAGGAAGTCTGCTTTCAGGATTAGAGGATCTTATAGAGTCAAAAACAGGAATTAATACTATGACAGCAGAGGATCCTATGACAGCAGTTGCTATAGGAACAGGTAAGTTTATAGAATTCCTTTCAGGTTACAGAGAAGATTAGAAGCTTATGTTAACAGTATATATGTTATGATATCCGTTATAACATATAAAATAGCTGTTAACATAAATTCGCAGGAAAAAAATAGCTGTTAACATAAATTCGCAGGAAAAGAGGTCAGGTATGGTAAGAGGTTTATACACTGCTTATACAGGATTAGTGAATCAGCAGAAGAGACTTGATGTAGTATCAAACAACCTTGCAAATGCTACAACAACAGGTTTTAAAAAAGAAGGTGTAACAACACAAAGCTTTGATTCAGTATATGGAATAAAGATAAAAGATGCTACAGTTGGATATATGAATCAGAATATAGGTAGTATGAGTCTTGGAGCAAAGATAGGTGAAACATATAGAAGCTGGGATCAGGGCTCACTTAGAAACACTGACAGTAATTATGATTTTGCACTTTCTGGTAAGGGATTCTTCTCAATATCATTTACTAACAAAGCAGGTGAAACATCAACACTTTATACCAGGGATGGATCTTTCCAGATGAATCAGGAAGGTTATCTGGTTACCAAGGATGGTGATTATGTATTAGGTGAAAGTGGAGACCCAATACTACTTCCTACAGATGCATCGCAGTTATCTGTTGATTCAACAGGTGCTATATACGCAGATGGACAGTATGTAGATACATTTGGAATAGTTGATTTTGAAGACTATGATTATATAGAGGCGTACGGTGAGAATCTTTACAGAGCGGTTGATGGAGCTGTTACAAAGGATTCTGATGCCGTGGTTAATCAGGGATATATTGAAGCATCTAATATTAACGTAGTTACAGAGATGGTAGACATGATTAACATAGCCAGAGAATATGAGAGTAATCAGAAGATAGTTAATGCAGTTGATGAGATGCTAGGCAAGATGGTAAGCATATCAGAACTATAAAGTATTTATTAGAGTAATCAGGAGGACAAGCATTATGATGAGGTCATTGTGGACTGCAGCATCAGGTATGATGGCACAGCAGACAAGTGTAGATACAATATCGAATAACCTTGCAAATGTTAACACAGTAGGTTATAAATCAGAGTCAACTGAGTTTAAGTCTTTGCTGTATCAGAATCTTCAGGCAAGAACAACATCAGCCAATGGTGAGTTTAAGCCAGTTTCTGCGCAGGTTGGTCTTGGTGCAAGAGTATCATCAATAACATCACACTATACACAGGGTGCCATGAATGCGAGTGACAGTGCAACAGATTTTGCTATTAGTGGAGATGGTTTCTTTGCTATACAGAATGAAGATGGAGATACATTATATACACGTAATGGAAATTTCTATTTTTCAACATCAACAGAGGGTATGATGCTGTGTACAGCAGACGGATATCCAGTATTAAGCTCAGATGGACAGCCTATAGTTGTATCATCAGATGAATATGATTTAACAAGAATCAGCATGGATTCCGATGGCAATGTAACATATAAAGAAGATGATGGCAATGTTACACCTATAGGTGTAAAGATAGGACTTTTTCAGTTTACGAATCCATCAGGACTTGAAAAGCTTGGTGGTAATTATCTTGCTGAGACAGATGCATCAGGTATCGCTTTAAATGAAGATGCAGATGCCGTTGGCAAAAAGAGCCAGTTAAAGCAGAAATATCTTGAGGCTTCTAACGTTGAAGTAGCAACAGAGATGGTTAATCTTATTACAGCACAGAGAGCATATGAGTTATGTTCAAAGGCAATAACAACATCTGATACTATGATGGAACAGGCTAATGCACTTAAGAGATAAACTTAAGATATAATAGGAGATATGTATGGATTATATGACAGGTATTAATACAAGTTATGCAGATACATATGATAAAACATCATCAGATCTTACAGATAAGATAAATGGTACAGATTTTTCTAAGGCATCTGATGATGAGCTTATGAGTGTATGCAAGGATTTTGAAAGTTACTTTGTAGAACAGATGCTTAAATCTATGGAAAAGATGGCTAAGATAGATTCAGATGATGATAGTAGTACTTCATTGTTCAACAGTATGGCATCTATAGGTGGAGAGTCAGACTCTGCCATGAGTACACTTGGAAGTTACTTCGGTGATGAGATGATTAAAAACTATGCTGAGTTGTTTACAGAATCTGATAATGGTAAGGGACTTGGTATTGCACAGACACTTTACCAGCAGATGAAGCGTAACTACACAGTAGATGAAGCGTAGCTATAATTATAGTTTGGTAAAAAGTTATAAAGAGAGGGAAAAGCAGATTGGATTACGAGTCTGTTAAGTATGTAGAAGGATTTGTAGAAAACATTATCTTTCGTAATGAGGATAATGGTTATACAGTTTTCGAAATAGAATACAAAGGTGACGATATTACCTGTGTTGGCACACTAAGCAGTGTTGACACAGGTGAATTTATAGCTGCAGATGGTGTTTTTGTTAAGCATCCATCATATTATACAATGCAGTTTAAGATAAGTTCTTATGAATTCAAGACGCCTACAGATGCAGAATCTGTAAAGCGTTATCTAAGTTCCGGGGCTATAAAGGGTATAGGCGCTAAAATGGCAGAACGAATAGTTAAGGAGTTCGGCGAGCAGACCTTTGAAATACTCGACAAAGAGCCGGAGCGTCTGGCAGATATTAAAGGAATAAGCTACAACAAAGCAATGGATATAGCACAGCAATATGCCGGTAAAAGAGATACCAGAAAAGCTGTTATGTATCTTTCAGATTATGGTATCCAGATGAATCTTGCCAATAAAATATTTAAAAAATACGGTAACAGCATATACACGATAATCACTGATAACCCTTATAAGCTGGCAGATGATATTGAAGGCATAGGTTTTAAAAAGGCAGATGCAATAGCGACAAAGGTAGGAATAAAGGGCGATTCTGATTTCAGAATAAAAAGCGGACTTTTATACTGTCTTAATCAGGCGACACTGCAGGGGCATACATATCTTCCATATGATAAGCTTAAATATCAGGCTGAGATACTGCTTGACGTCAAGATAACGGATTATGAACATTATATAAGTGATCTTGCTATTGATAAAAAGATATATATTAAGAAAAATGCGGATGACGTGCCAGATGATGAAAAGGATATGTCATACAGCATAAAGGAACAGGAAAGTGATGGACATACATCATGGAATGTATATTCAGCCATGTATTATCGCATGGAACAGAATGTTGCAAAGAATCTTCTTGAGCTTAATATACAATGTGATGAAGATACAGGAAATGTATATGAACGCATAGCAGATATCGAAAAATCAGAAAACATAATACTTGATGATATACAAAAACGTGCGGTTGCATTAGCGGCACTCAATGGACTTATTGTAATAACAGGTGGTCCTGGTACAGGAAAAACAACAACGATTAACGCCATAATAAAATATTTTGAAATGGAAAGACTGGATATACGGCTTGCTGCACCAACAGGAAGGGCTGCGAAGCGTATGACAGAAACGTGCGGTGTTGAAGCACAGACAATACACAGATTGTTAGAGATAGCAGGAGGTGGGCTTTCTGAGCTTGATAACGAAAAGCGTAATGCTTCTTCAAGTCTTGGCATGCATTTTAACAGAGATCAGGATAATCCTCTCGAAGCAGACGTAATAATAGTGGATGAGATGTCCATGGTTGACATTAACATTATGAATGCATTGCTTAAGGCAGTTCCAGTAGGTACAAGGCTTATACTTGTAGGAGATGTTGACCAGCTTCCTAGTGTGGGACCAGGAAATGTGTTAAAGGATATTATATCATCAGGATGTTTTAATGTTGTAAAGCTTGAGAAGATATTCAGACAGGCAGCAGAAAGTGAGATAATAACCAATGCCCACAAGATTAATAAAGGCGAACAGGTTACGTTAAACAAGTATAGCAAGGATTTTCTTTTTATACACAGACAGGGTTCTGAGGCCATAATAGCTGCATTGAAAACAGTTATTAAGGATAAGCTGCCAGGCTATGTCGGTGCAGATATAAACGAAATACAAGTGCTTACACCTTCAAGAAAATCAGCAGTAGGTGTTGAAAGACTTAACAATATTCTTCAGGATTTCCTCAATCCTTCCAGTGCCTCCAAGATGGAAAAAAAGCATGGGGATAATGTTTTCAGGGAAGGCGATAAGGTTATGCAGATAAAAAATGACTATCAGCTTGACTGGACGAAAAAAAATGATCGTGGAATGGCTATAGAACAGGGAAGCGGAGTGTTTAACGGAGACACAGGGATAGTTATGGAGATAGTACCATTTAATAAAAGCATGATAGTAAGATTTGAAGATGGAAGATATGTCGAATACAGCTTTGATGATCTTGATGAGCTGGAGCTTGCATATTCAATAACAGTGCATAAGGCACAGGGAAGTGAATATCCTGCTGTTATTATACCGATGTATGCAGGTCCAAGAATGCTTATGAACCGGAATATTCTATATACAGCTATCACAAGAGCAAGAAAATGTGTGTGTATAATAGGAGAAGAGCCGGTGTTTATGCAGATGGTAAAAAATGAATCTGAAGCTAAAAGATACACTTCATTGGACGAAAGAATAAAGGAAATATCAGAAATTAAGTAGATTACATATGATAAAATGCGAAATTAAAAACAAAGAAAAAAGATATTTAGAAGAAAACTATATTTAAGGGGAAAATGTATTCAAAAGAAAAAAGATATTCAAAAGAAAAAATTAAAAAAATCATTCAGGATATAATAAAAAATACAGAAGATGTTTTGTATCCTCCGGCATGTCCCATATGTGGAAAACCGCGTGTAGTAAAGAACAAAGAAAGACTGGATATATGTCCGTGGTGTCTTGACAAAATAACATATGTTGATGAGCCGACATGCATAAAATGTGGCAAAGCTCTTGATGATGACAGGGAATACTGCCAGGATTGTATGAAAACAGAACATATTTATGACCAGGCAGTAAGCTTATATGAGTATTCAGATGGAATAAAGCAGTCGATATATAGATTTAAGTATCATAATAAGAGAGAATATGCGGCTATATATGCAAGAGAAATTGAAAGAATGTGTGGTATGGTTATAAGAGCATGGAGACCTGATGTGATTATACCTGTACCAATACATGAATCAAAGCTTAAGCAGAGAGGTTATAACCAGGCGGAGCTTATTGCAGATGAACTTTCAGGCAGTATGGGAATTCCCATCAATAATAAATATATTATGCGTATCAGGAAGACAACGCCAATGAAGGAACTGAGTAATGAAGAAAGAGTTAAAAATCTTCAAAATGCTTTTCAAATCTGCAATAATAGTATAAGATATAATAAAGTATTAATTGTGGATGATATATATACAACGGGTGCAACGGTAGACGCGTGTGCAAGATGTTTTAAAGAATCTGGGACAGATAAAGTATATGTGGTCACGTTGTGTATAGGAAAAGGATTTTAGACACAAGAATGGAGGAAAATTATGGATATAAGAAATTGCAGAATGTGTGGTAAGTTATATAATTTTATAGGTGGTCCTTACCGCAATCTGTGTCCTAACTGTATAGAGAAGATGGAAGAAAAGTTTGACGAAGTCAAAGAATATATAGAGGAACATAAAGCTGCAACTATCAATGAAGTGTCAGAAGAATGTGATGTAAGCTCAAGACAGATAGAACAGTGGATAAGAGAAGAGCGTCTTATGATAGCTGAGGATTCACCTATAGGTATCAGATGTGAAAGATGTGGAGCAACAATAAGATCTGGCAGGTTCTGTGAAAGATGTAAGAATAAGATTGCTAACAATCTTGGTTCTATGTATGGAGAATCCAATGCAGCTGTTGAAAGCATGGAAAAGCGTGCATCAGCGGAAGCTAAAATGAGATTCCTCGATAAAGATAACAAGTAGAATTCATAGCAGGAATTATAACAAAAATCATAGTAAAGTAATAAAAGTAAGGGTGTTGACACTGAGAGGTGTTTACATCCTTTTTTAAAGTCAGAGAACTATATAAATATATAAAAATTTAAAAGTGTAATGAGTTTAAATATATTTACAACAAATAAAATAAACCTAAATATTTAAAATTAACAAAAATAAAAACATATTTAAAATAAGTGAATAAGTAGCTGAATAAGTGGAAAACATATTAACATCGCAAGCAATAAGTGCATAAAACTATAAATGCATCTGGTGAACGGCTTGTTTATTAAAATATGCATATTATGCATGGAATGGAGGTTAATATGGATAAAGATAGAAGGAATACAGTAAAGATAGTATCTACAATTATTTCACTTGGTATAATTGCAGCTCTTATTATTGGTGTTGTTTCGGTTATAAAAAATGTAAATGCTAACAGAAATGAAAGCGGCAATATTGTTAATTTGAACGAAACAGAGGAAAATGTTGCAATGAAGACAGAGGATGCAGAAGAAAATATAGATGAGTCAGATGCACAGGATGAACTGTTAGAAGCAAACGCAAGGGGAAGAATGGCTGAAAAAAACGAGTCTGTGGAAAAGAATAATGATGAGCTGATGATATCTGATAAAGAAGATACAACAATGCAGGAAGAAGCTACAGTTCCACCAACATTATCATCTGAAGAGGTTATGGCAGAAGCTATGAGAAGTTTTACATTTGATGAAAGTAATAAACTGGCATGGCCGGTATTAGGACATATTACACTGGATTATAGTATGGATGAAACAGTGCTTTTTAAAAGTCTTGGAGTATATAAATGCAGTCCAGGGATCATTATAAGCTCAGAAGTAGGAACTAATGTTGCAGCAGCAGCTTCAGGCGTAGTCACAGACGTTGCAGAGCTTTCTGAAACAGGTACAACAGTAACGGTATCTATCGGAAATGGATATGAGACAACTACAGGAATGATAGAAAATGTTAATCTGAAAAAAGGGGATAAGGTTACAACAGGACAGCTTATAGGTACAGTGGCAAGCCCAAGTGCATACTATATTGAAGAAGGTCCTGGGGTATATTTTAAACTTACACAGTACGGAGAACCAGTTAATCCAGATGCATATTTTGTTGAGTAGAAAATCAGCGCCTGCTTGCTAGATTGCGTTTATACCAGAAGTGAAATATTCAGATAATGTATGCATTATTACGAGCATTGCCTATTGCTGGTATTGCATGTTACCAGAATTGCATATTACTTGTATAGCATGTTACCAGTGTTGAATATTACTTGTATAGCATGTTACCAGTGTTGAATATTACTTGTATAGCATGTTACTTGTGTTGAATATTACTAGTATTGTATATGACATAGCGGGATGGAAACATCAGCTGATATGTCTTTTTTGAAATGAATTTCAACTTTATCAATATACGGTACAGCAGGCGCTTAATATATATTTTTTAATTATTTATTTAGAAGAGTTTTCTATTAGTTCCATAATGATAGGAATAGCATTGCTTTCTTTACTTTTAGCCATATTGTTTATATAAGTATGTCTGTTTTCATACAGTTCATTTACAGCATTTAAAAGAACTTCAGGAGTAAGATCTTCTTCAAATATAACACTCGAATAACCATGCTCTTTAAAAGACTTTGCATTAAGTATCTGGTCGCCACGGCTTGCATTGGCAGAAAGAGGTATCAAAAGGTTAGGCTTCTTAAGTGCAAGCAATTCACATATTGAGTTGGCACCTGCTCTTGATATAACAATATCACTTATGGCGAAAAGATCCCGCATCTGTTCACTTATGTATTCAAACTGGATATATCCGTTGAGATTGTTAAGGGAGGTATCCATTTTTCCTTTTCCACATAGATGGACAACCTGAAAGCTTTTTAGAAGCTCTGGAAGAATCTTTCTTACTGCCTCATTAACGTGTACAGCACCAGTGCTGCCTCCGACAACCATTATTATAGGCTTATCAGTTGTAAATCCACACAGTTCAAGACCAGCAAGCTTATTACCAAGAAGAAGCTCCTGTCTTATAGGAGAACCAGTAAGCACAGCTTTATCCTTTGGAAGATATTTAACTGTTTCGGGGAAATTACAGCATATTCGTGTTGCTTTTTTCATAGCTATCCTGTTAGCCAGACCAGGTGTCATATCTGATTCATGGATGATAACAGGAATATGCTTATTTCCAGCAGCAAGTACTACTGGTACCGATACGAAGCCACCTTTTGAAAATACGATATCAGGTTTAATGCGGCGCATAAGCTTTCCTGCCTGGAAATAACCTTTGATAACCCTGAATGGATCAGTAAGATTCTTAAAGCTTCTATATCTTCTTAGTTTTCCGGAAGATATTCCGTAGTAAGGAATATCAAGGTCTTCTATAAGAGTTTTTTCAATTCCGTTGTACGAGCCGATATAGAATACCTCATATCCAGCCTCTTTAAGGCTTGGAAGAAGTGCTATATTGGGTGTTACATGACCAGCAGTTCCACCACCGGTAAGTACTATTTTTTTCATTATATTCTCCATTCTTGCGCTGCTTCTCAGCGCATCTCAAGTTTGTGCGTAAGCACAAATCTTGCGTGTGAAAAATCTTATTTTTCACACTATTCTCCAATTCTGTCAAAATATATTTTATCTACATCTTATGTGCGAATCTTTCCTTGAAAGAGCAGTGCTGACATAGTGGTTCTACAGCATATTTATTATGGAACCCCTTTGTAAATGCAGAACTTCTCTCACATTCCAGAATATTTTTAAGTGGTGTGTCAAAGATATTTCCAAGCTTCATAATACCATTGCCATCAAGACAGCATGGTGTTACAGTACCATCACTCAGTATAGCTATATGTGTTCTAAGTCCCTGACAGAAACCACGTTCATTGCAATAACTGCTGTCAAGCTCAGGCCATTCAAATGGACTCTGTACATTGACATAAAGATGTTTTTTTATAGTACAGTTTTTCTTTCCAAAAAGAGCTGGCTCATTTTTAGTATTCCATAATCTAAGAGATATCTCAGTATCTGTTTTTTCCAATATTTCATCACATGAGTAGAAAAGTTCATTTATATAGTTATCCATATCTATGCAGTCGTTATCATCTGCGCTATGCATAGATACATTTATCTGATGTACAGGATGTTTTATAAGAGTGAAAAGCTTCCTATAAAGCAGTGTGCCATTTGTTGTAAGGTTGACAGTAAGGCCGGCATCCTGGCACATGGAAAGAATAGTATCAAGTTCAGGATGCAGCATAGGTTCACCTTTTACATGCAGATATATGTAATTCGTATATGGTTTTATTTCGTCAAGAATATGTCCGAATTCTTCAATAGACATGAAATGTGGCGGACGTTTTGTTTCCTGGCAGAAAGAACATCTGAGATTACAGGTGCTTGTGATCTCTATGTAGATTCTTTTAAACCTGCTTACTGATCCCATTCTATTCTCCGTTTCTAAAATGTTTAATTAGCCTTGGCAAGGTACTGCTCGAGTGCAGAAGCAAGCTGATCTGGACATGATGTTGGCTTAAAACCACATTTGATACCTTTCATACGCTTAATAGCCTCGTTAACATCCATGCCCTCAACAAGTGCTGCAACACCCTGTGTATTGCCAGAGCATCCGCCCTCAAACCTAACACCTGTAACCTTATTATCTACTACATCGAATTCAATTGAACGTGAGCATACGCCCTTTGTTGTATATTTCATAGTCAATCCTCCGTTTTATGTTTTTTATTGTTATTATGCTTTGTATATGTCAGGGTGAAAAATTTCAGCATGCAGCTGTGGACGCATTTTAACACGCTACAAATGCATTTTAACATGCAGCCACAAATGTAATTTAGCACCTGGCATCATTCATATCATAAATGCTTATAAAGTATAACACATATTACAGTAATTAGCGAATTGACATCTATAAAATTCCTGTAAAATATGTGGGGAATATGAATTCTGAAAATATATAAAGAGTGGATAAAAAAAGTAGATGTAATTAAAGAAGATACAAAGAGTGGATATAAAGAAAAGATATAATAGAGAAGAAAAAAGAGTGGGTATAAAGAGAAAATAAAAAGAGAAGATATAAAAGTAAATATAAGATAGATAAAAATAGATATAGAAAGCAGCATATCATAATGTTGAATGCAGCCAATTACTATGGTACTATATTTACGATGAAAATAAGTCGTTAAGTTATTGATATACGTGTAAAGACTTTGTCATAATCAGATAAGAAGGATGGTATAAGTAATGATAGGTATTATAGGAGCAATGGACGAAGAAGTAGCTCAGATTGTTGAAATTATGCAGGTTGAACGAAAAGAGAACAAGGCTTGTATGACATTTATGGCAGGAAAACTTAATGGTAAGGATGTTGTAGTTGTAAGAAGTGGCATTGGTAAGGTTAATGCAGCTGTATGTACGCAGATATTAGTAGATGATTTCAACGCAGATTATGTTATAAATACAGGTATTGCAGGTTCTCTTAAGGCGGAAATTGATATAGCAGATATAGTTATATCAAGTGATGTTCTTCATCATGATATGGATGCAACTGGTTTTGGATATCCTCTTGGACAGATACCAAGAATGGATGTATTATCGTTTGAGGCAGACAAGAAGCTTATCGAGCTTGCCGATAAAGCGTGCAGGAAGGTACTGCCAGAGATAGGAACACATATAGGAAGAGTTGTAAGTGGAGATCAGTTTATATCAGATAAAGCGGTTAAAGAAAGAATCGCTTCTAACTTTAATGGCTGTTGTACAGAGATGGAAGGTGCAGCTATAGCACAGACAGCATATCTTAATAAGGTGCCATTTGTAATCTTAAGAGCCATATCTGATAAAGCTGATGATAGTGCTACTATGGATTATCCAACATTTGAGAAAAAGGCTATAGAAAATTCAGTTAAGCTGATAAAGGAACTTGTTTTGGAACTGTAGAAATGTTGTTGTATGGCTGATATATTGTTTAAGTAACTTATTATTTATCATGATTATGCGGATTAGGTTTTATTCAACATATATATTTTCTTATAATTTATTACCTTGATTGGTTTTGTTGCAAATAGGGTCATAATTTATATTTATAGGCAATCAGGCAACAAAATATGACCCAGAAATGCAATTCTGCTCATGGGGTCACAAATCTACAGCCAATTAGGCAATAAAAAGTGACCCAGAAATGCAATTCTGTATATAGGGTCACAAATCTACAGCCGCTCAGGCAATAAAATATGACCCATATAAGCATTTTCTGCCTATTGGGTCATAATTATATTCAAAATCTTCCCGCATCCCAATCTCCCGGCAAAATAAATTGGATATTCAACTTCGATATAGAATACATATATGGGGATTGAGTGTGCTGTGCAAATGTCGATATCATAAAAATATTTTAACATTCACTAGTTTGAAGTTCTTTTAATATGTCATAAGCTGCCTGAATATCAATTATATATTAAGCAGTTCACTATATACTTTAAGTGCTCCATCAGTGTCGTGGGCAAGTACGCGCTTTGCAAGAACTTTTCCGAGCTGTACACCTTCCTGGTCGAAGCTGTTTATATTCCATAAGAAGCCCTGGAACATAATCTTGTTTTCAAAGTGTGCAAGTAAGGCACCAAGTGTGGCAGGTGTCAGGACATCACCAGTGATTATGCTTGAAGGTCTGTTACCCTTGAAGTTCTTGTTAAGATTCTCATCTGACTTACCGCAGGCAAATGCTACAATCTGTGCAGCTACATTAGCACATAACTTCTGCTGGCTTGTGCTGTCCTGGATAGTAACATCATTAGCAAGCTGACTGTTTCTAAAGCCGATAAACTGAAGCGGAACTATATCAGTACCCTGGTGGAGAAGCTGATAGAATGAGTGCTGACCGTTGGTACCTGGTTCACCAAAGATAACAGGACCAGTTGGATAATCAACAGGTTCACCGAATCTGTTAACAGACTTACCATTAGATTCCATATCAAGCTGCTGTAAATGAGCAGGGAATCTGCTTAAACCCTGTGAGTAAGGAAGAACAGCTGTACATCCGTAACCAAGTACGTTGCGTTCATATACACCTATAAGAGCATCAAGCATTTCAGGATTCTTAAGTGGATCACTGTTCATGGAAAGCTTGTCCTCTGCTGTGGCACCATCAAGGAATGCAGCGAATACTTCTGGTCCAAAGGCGAGTGATAATACGGCACCACCTACAGATGAAGTAGAAGAAAAACGACCTCCAATGTAGTCATCCATAAAGAAAGCATCAAGATAATCAGAACTCTTGGCAAGAGGTGAGGTTTCACTTGTTACAGCAATCATATGTCTGGCTGGATTAAGTCCGGCTTTCTTAAGTGCATCTTTAACAAAAGATTCGTTAGTAAGTGTTTCAAGCGTAGTTCCTGACTTAGATACAAGTATAAATAATGAATGGGCAACATCGATAGAGGCAAGTATGGCAGATGCATCATCAGGGTCTACGTTGCTTATGAATTTAGCCTCCATTTTGAATGTATTATTCTTCTTAGCCCAGTTTTCAAGTGCTATGTACATCGCACGTGGACCTAAGTCACTTCCGCCGATACCTATCTGTACAACTGTAGTGAACTTTTCACCAGCTGCGTTAGTTATTTCACCGTTGTGTACTTTGTTGGCGAATTCGGCGATACGTTCCTGCTGGGTTTTATAGAAGCTTCTCTTATCAACACCATCGGCGTTAACAGCATCACCAAGCTGACCACGTGTCATGTGATGAAGTACAAGTCTTTTCTCGCCGGTATTGATTACTTCACCATTGTAAAGAGCCTTGAACTTATCAGCAAGCTGAGCCTCATCAGCAAGCTTTACAAGTGCATTTAACACCTCTGAATCAACTTTTTTAGCAGCGTAATTGTAGTTCAGGCCACATGCCATAGGAACATTATAGTTTTTCACACGTTCAGCTCCAGCCTCACCAGACATGACATCTGAAAGATTTACCTCTTTAGTCTTTTTCAGTTGTGTAAAAGACACAAGTGTATCAAGATTATTCCAATTAATCATAAAAAATATCTCCTCCTTTTTTATCGTACATCAGTCAGGGGCAAAATCCCCGTTGAACCCGACATCTAATTATACAAGAATTATACTATTATTAAATGTCGAAAACAAGGCACAAATCCGATATTTTGCTATAAAAAATCCAACATTTCACAATACCTTATGCTAATATTTTGACAATTAGGTCTAATAAATACATTGAAAAATATGTGTTCAGGACTTATAATGACGTTAGAAAACTTTTGTTATATATATTGCTAAAAGATACTGCCTGCAGATATAGAAAAGGAATCATATAAATGCAGGCGTATATATGGTATGGAGGTTAGTGTGAAAAATAAGATTTTTCACACGCAAGATTTGTGCTTCGCACAAACTTGAGATGCGCAAAGAAGCAGCGCAAGAATGGAGGATTATTAT